>Ga0209831_1000605_pt1 | contig 34513 bp, 2 predicted proteins | sample Maine_Asex4_meta_FD_187451 | JGI IMG/M metagenome (GOLD analysis project Ga0209831, IMG submission 187451) | Marine algal microbial communities from Maine, USA - Maine_Asex4_metaG (SPAdes) (version 2) | ecosystem: Host-associated > Algae > Red algae > Unclassified | place: Maine, USA | collected... | reverse complement strand
TCTGAAGCATAGATCAAAAAAATCAAACTCTTGAAATGAGATAGTATAGAATAATATCGGTGAAGAGAAAATGTGTGAAGGATAGGAATGATGCGACCCCTTTTGGGAGCAGTCCTCGCATAGCATTGTCGGGCAGGCACAGGACGGGAGCGAACGCGGACTCATGGATAGCCTGACTCTGGCCTCCGCTTTTTTTCTAGCGGATGACAGAGGCACACCCAAAAAAAAATTATTGTCAACCATAAAAAAAAGGAGGCTGCCCGTGTGGACAACCTCCTATGTAAAATTCGATATGTTCTATATCTTATCTCTGAATCTGAACGTAACCACTAACAGCTTCGCCTTCTCCAGTATTAATTATGTAGAAGTAAGTACCGTCTGGAAGATCTTGACCTTCCCATGTACCACTCCATCCATCAGCGTTAGTATAACCTTGCTTGAAATAAACTTGGTTACCCCATCTGTTGAATATAATCACTTCGTTGTTTGGATATCTTTCTAAACCGAGAACAGTAAACGTTTCGTTTATGTCATCACCGTTAGGAGAGAAACCATTCATCACTGTAAGATCTTCACATAATATGTCAATGTAAACAGTAGCTATATCAGAACCCATTGGAGTTGAAATCATGTATTGGAATTCATCCTGTTCTCCACATGTATTCGGATTAGGTATATAAGTAAATGTGTTATCAGCATTCAAGATAACTGTACCAAACGTTGGCTGACTTACCAGTGAAACTTGAACCGTCTCGTTGATATTCAGATCATTGATTAATACATTCAACGTACCAATAGTAACATTTACAACTGTCATAGAATCATCATCCATTGCAACTGGTGGAGCCATTTGGCCTTCCGTCATAACTTCAGTATTAATGATCAGCATACCACAGTCGCCGTTCGTATCACAAATCGTGAAACATCCGATGTCCGTACCAAGTATATCACCCGTGATAATAATACAATTATTAACAACTTCGAATGAACTTGACCCTGCATTGTCGGCAGCACATGTGTACTCAACAGAAGCTATATCTGTAAGTGGGTAACAGAACAATGTATCTGAACCTAACTCAATAACTATGTTAACCGTATCCATCCAAGAAGGAGTAGATAGTGGATCTTGCTCGCACTCAACAGTGATATTCAATGTATCTGCACATCCGAATGTTACATCAGAAGCGATGATTGTATGCGTACCAACTGGTAAATCAAAAGCAACAAAGTTAGGTGCGATCTCTGAGTTAAGAACTAACTCGTAGTTCATACCTGTAGAGGCAAGTGATACATCAATCATACCGTAAGACTTACTTAAGTCTCCACCGTAGATAGCTAACCTGTTCTCATCAAGAATCCAGTTGCCAGTAGCATCATTAGCATTAAGGAATGCAGCCAACTCAGCAGCATTTGTAAATGAACCAGTATAAGTCTGACCATCTACTTCCCAAGCATCGATACTAAATGTACCATTGAAACCATCCTGAGCGATATTGAAGTAAGAGTAGTTAAACACTGTATCAACATCACAAGTACTCATCGTCGTAACTTCTGTACCATTGAGATAGAAGTTGTAGTTGTTGAATTCTGCAATTTCGATAGCTGTACAAAGTGCAGCTCCATTATCGCAATCATCAGTCATCAATGTAAGATCATCACCTAGAACATCAAGTCCGTTTTCACAAGGCATTTGATTATCCTCTAGGATATTGATAGAAACTGTTGTCTCCACACATACACCATTGTCATCACAAACTGTAACACACAACTGATCAGAATCTCCTGCAGCTAATCCTGCACCTGGCGTATAAGTGAAACATCCGTTAGCCAACTCCGTAAATGATCCTCCTTGAGGTCCACCACAAAGTGTCATCGAAGCCACATTACTAAGCGCAGTAATATCAGTACAAACATCAACTGAAGTACCTACCGTAGTATTTACGATAATTGCATCTGTAATAACATTATTCATAGTCGTGTCCGTAACACAAGTCACAGTCAACTGAATAGTATCAGGGCAAGTAGCATTTGGCTCAATGATAGTGATAGAATATACACCGTCATCAAATGGCCCAATAGCTGTACCCATTGCAATACTTCCTCTATTCACACCCATCTCTACTTGAGAGTTAAGCGCAGCAAGTTGATCGATAAAGAAGTCTCCGTAGTTATTATCAGGATTACCACCAATAATTCTCTGTCCAGTTCTATCTATCATCCAGTTACCTGTAGGATCAACATCATTCATGAAGTCTAAGATTTCAAGCACGTCATCAAAAGTACCAGAATATATAGTACCGTTCACAACCCAACTTTGAATCTCGTAAGGACCTTTGAATCCACCATCAAGTAATACAGAGTAGTCATAGTTAATAATCGTCATAAAGTTACATGCTAATACTGATGCTTCTTGTAAAACAACACCGTTAACAGCAACACCGTAATCATTGTACATTGACTTTGGAATATCTAAACAGATAAATCCACTATTACCTTCGCAATCAGAATCTAGCTCTGTGTAAGAACCTTCACAACCAATACCGTTACAATCTTCATCATCAGAAAGTGTAACTGTAAGAACTTCTGTACAGTTTGCAACAGTAGCGTCAGTCAAAGTCACGGTATAAGTTCCCTCAGCCAATCCAGTTCTAACTAGATCGCTAGATCCGTCAGACCATGCAATAGTAGAAGCAGTACCAGCAGAAATAGAAACTGTAACAGCGCCATCAGCATTGTCGCAAGTAGGTTGAGCGTCTACAGCTATAGAAGCTGAAAGATCACATCCTCCACCTGTACCGTCACAATCAGCATCGTCAGATAAGATCACAGAAACAGTAGTTACACAATTTGCAACTGAAGCGTCGGTAATCGTAACTGCATATGCACCTTCAGCTAAATCAGTTCTAACTAAGTCGCTAGAACCATCAGGCCATGCAACAGTAGAAGCTGTGCCAGATACAATCGTGATTGTAGCCGCACCGTCTGCATTGTCGCAAGTAGGTTGAGCACTGATGCTAACTGAAGCTTCAAGCTCACAGTCATTACCCATATTGTCACAGTCATCTGCAACAGCTATCACTACCATTTCAACACATCCGTTAGCGTCAGTTATCTGAGCTGTGTACTGTGCTGCAGTAAGATCCGTAAGATCTTCAGAAGTAGAACCGTTAGACCATGAGATAGTATATGGAGTAGCTCCACCTGAAACTGTCAAGTCTATAGAACCATTCTCGTTACATGTAACAGCCTGTGCAGTTGCAGAAGCCACTAGTATTGGTAACTCATTTACTTGGAAACAAGATTGACCAGCGATACATCCGTTTGCATCAGCAACCATAATACAGTAGTTACCTGCAGTAAGATTACCATTCACAGCGTTCACTCCGTTCTCATCAACTATAGTCACTATTGGTTGCCCAACAAAACCAGCTTCTGTAGTAACAGTGAAATCAACAGTAGCTTCTCCATTGAAGCATACTTCAATATCGTCAGCTCCAGCAATGTTTGCTCCAGCAACATCATTCATCAAGATGAACATCAATGTTTCTTCACATCCATTAGCATCAGAAATAACTACAGTGTATGTTCCAGCAGATAAGTTATCTCTACGGTCACCAGTAGCACCATCATTCCATGCGTAAGAAAGGCCAGCAGCACTTCCGTTTTGTACAGCAATCTGTACAGAACCGTTTGCTTCACCACAAGTAGGTTGCTCAAGTATATTAGCCGAAGCATTAAGGTCACTAGAACCCGTAACTTCAACCATTATAACAGATGGACAACTTGGATTATTAAGATCCATAACAGCAATTTCGTAAAGACCAGGAGCAAGATCGCTTCTAGAGTTTCCTACGAATTGGTCTATTGACCACATGTACATAAAGTCAGCAGGAGCTAAAGTTACAGAACCGTTAGATTCTCCACATGTAGCAGGTACTACTTGTATGTCTGTAACATCAGGACCATCAGAGTTACCGATCACAAAGTTTACTTTAGTGAAACAGTTAACAAAATCTAGATCAGAGATCACAACTTCGTAAGAACCACCAGGTAAACCAGTTCTAACATTTGCATTTCCTTCACCTATATTAGGTATCCAAGTATATGTAAAGTTAGCAGCATTAGGTATCTCTAGAGTAATAGAACCGTTTGCATTTCCGCAAGTAGCGTCTTCTAGGTTAACAATGTTAACGACAGGCTCAACACACTCCCCACAGTTTCCAATCTCTCCGATCACAACAGTGATCACAACTGAACATCCTGAAGCGTCTGTAGAAGTCACTGTGTATGTTCCGTTTGCAAGATCTTCTCTTACTGCACCAGAACCACCATCACTCCATTGGTAATCATAACTAGAAGGAGCAAAAACAGCTGCACCGTTCTCATCGTCACAGTTCTCATCTCTAGTGTACTCTAACCAAGCATCTAGCTCATCAATTACAGTGATGTTTTGTGTACAAGTGTTTGCGTTTCCGCAAGCATCAGTCACAGTCCAAGAACGAGTGATAATGTATGTACAACCATCTGTCTGAGAAGTAGTAAACTCTACAGACGGATTTGGATCGCAATTATCAGTAGCAATTACGTTAGCAACATTAGGAATTGATTGTCCTGCAGTAGCATCAACAGTAATATCCGAAGGCACTCCAACGCAAGTAGGCGCTTCGCTATCAGATACAATGATGTTTTGCACCATAGTAGAAACATTTCCACACTCATCAGTAGCGGTATATGTTCTAGTAATAGTAGAATTGAATGCACAATTACCATCACTAACTACATCATCAAAAGTTACCGTCGCTTCACCGCAGTTATCAGTAGCAGTCAATACTCTGATATCAATTAATTCCTCACAAGAAATAAGTAAATCGTCAGGTCTTTCTGAAAAGATAGGACCTTCATTGTCACCAACAGACACCGTCTGTGATACAGTAGAAACATTTCCACAATCATCAGTAGCTGTCCAAGTTCTTACAAGTGTGTAAGTATTATTGCAATCCCCTTCTGTTCTTACCTCATCGAATAAGATAGAAACGTCAGCATCACAATTATCAGTAGCTATAACATCTGGCATATTCTCACTTGGAGTCTGCCCACAATCAAGTGTAATATCACCAGGAACACCAGAAATAACTGGAGCAACGATATCACCAACATTGATTGTTTGTGTTGCAACTGCAGAGTTTCCACAGTCATCAGTAGCCGTCCAAGTTTTTACTATTTGATAAGAACCATTACAGTTACCAGCATTCACTACTTCATCCAATGAGATATTAACATCAGCATCACAATCATCTGTAGCAGTTACACTTGGATTTGGAATATTAGCTACTTCATCACAACTAATGTCCATATTCGCAGGTACTCCAACTAATGTAGGTAAGCTATTGTCACCTCCTATCGAAATAGTCTGTGTAGATGTAGCAACATTACCACACTCGTCTGTAGCAGTCCAAGTCCTAATGATCTGGAATGATGCAGTACAATCTGTGTTATCGTTAGCAGCTGATTCAGAGTATTCAACTTGTACGTTTGCAGAACAATCATCAAGTGCTGTAACAGTAGGTATCTCAGGTGAATCTTGTCCACATTCGATACTTACATCGTTAGGTACTCCTACTAGTAAAGGCGGTGCAGAATCTCCGATAAAGACTCTTTGCACACCTACAGCAGAGTTTCCACAATCATCAATCGCAATCCATGTTCTAGTAACAATATACTCTTGAGGACATGATCCTGCTTCTTGAAATTCTGTAAAATCAATATCAACATTCGCATCACAGTTATCAGTAGCAGTAACTAATCCTTGAGGAACATCTTGAACAGAAGCACAACCAAAGGTTACATCGTTTGGCACTCCAACTAAAGTAGGTGCAGTATTGTCACCAGTGATAGTGATAGTTTGTGTACCTACACTTTCATTTCCACAAGCATCAGTAGCTATCCAAGTTCTTACAACTGTGTAAGAATTCTGACAATCTACAGCACCGTCAATAACCTCATTGTAAGTAACTTCAACATTTGTATCACAATTATCTGAAGCAGTAACATTAGCAGGCTGTGGTAAAGCATCACCACAATCCAGTAATACGTTAGCAGGAACACCAGCTAAAGTAGGTGCAACTGCATCGCTAACAGTAATTGTCTGTGTACCGATAGCAGTGTTTCCACAGTCATCAGTAGCTATCCATGTTCTCGTAATCGTGTAAGCACCAGCACAAGCACCAGGAGTAATAATTTCGTCAAACGAAATGTCAACGTTAGGATCACAGTTATCAGTAGCAGTTACATTCGCTACGTTATCGATATTTCCATCTTGACATTCATAATCAACATTACTCGGTACTCCTACAAGTGTAGGATTCGTATTGTCACCAGTAACTGTTATTACTTGCTGAGCTTGTGCAGTATTTCCGCAGTCGTCAGTAGCAATGTAAGTTCTAGTTATAGTATAAGAGCTAGTACAATCTGTAACATTACCAGTAACCTCTGATAATTCTACTTGAACGTTAGCATCGCAGTTATCAGTAGCTATTGCCGTACTTGCAGCTGGTGGAGTAGCTCCACACTCAATAGTAAGATCTGCATCTACACCAGAGATTACTGGTGGAGTGTTATCTCCTACAGAAATTCTCTGTGTACCAATAGCCGTGTTTCCACAGTTATCAGTAGCTATCCAAGTTCTAACAAGCGTGTAACTGTTTGCACAGATACCAGGCTCGTTAGATTCAGCGAACTCAATACTTACATTTGCATCGCAATTATCCATAGCAGTTACACCTCCGTTATCTGGAGTAGCAATTGCATCACACTCAACAGTAGCATCGTTAGGAATACCAACTAATACAGGAGCAGTATTATCACCAACAGTAATTCTCTGTTCAGCAGTAGTAGCATTTCCACAAGCATCAGTAGCGATCCAAGTTCTAACAAGAACATAAGCATCAGCGCAAGCACCATTTTGCTCTGTAACTTCGCTAAATTCAACTAATGGATTAGCATCACAATTATCTGTAACAGACACATCGTTTGCTCCATTTGAATTTGGTACTTCACCACATTCTGCATTTAAGTCCGCAGGTACGCCAACTATAACTGGTGCAGTGTTATCTCCAACAGAAATTCTTTGCTGCTGCGAAGTTGCGTTTCCACAGTTATCTGTAGCAGTCCATGTTTTAATAATTACATAAGAATTATCGCAAGATCCTGCATCGACAACTTCGTTGAAAGAAATATCTACGTTAGCATCACAATTATCAGAAGCTTGAACATTAGCATCAGTAGTCGGTATAGCATCACACTCAACAGCAATATCAGCTGGTACTCCAGTAAGTACTGGGTCAGTGTTATCACCTACTTGAATTCTTTGCTCACCACTAGAAGCATTACCGCAATTATCCGTAGCAGTCCAAGTTCTAACAATAGTGTAAGCGTCTTCGCAAGCACCATTATCTTCTCTAACTTCCTCGAAAGTAATCTCAACATCTGCATCACAGTTGTCAGTAGCTTGGATATTTCCAGCAGTTGCTGAATCCACCTCATCACATTCAATAGTTAAGCTAGCAGGAATACCAGCAATAACAGGAGCAGTATTGTCACCAACAGTTATTCTTTGAACATCTGTAGTAGCATTTCCGCAATTGTCAGTAGCAATCCAAGTTCTAACAATAGTGTAAGCATCTTCGCATGCACCATTGTCTTCTCTAACTTCTTCGAAAGTAATTTCTACGTTTGAATCACAATTATCAGTAGCGATAATATTTCCGTTTGTAGCGGAAGGAACATCATCACATTCTACTTCTAGATCAGAAGGAACACCAACTAATGTAGGAGCAGTATTATCTCCAACCTCAATTCTTTGTTCTCCTGAAACTGCGTTTCCACAATTATCAGTAGCGATCCAAGTTCTAACAATAGTGTAAGCATCTTCGCAAGCACCATTATCTTCTCTAATTTCTTCGTAAGAAATGTCTACATCAGCATCACAATTATCAGAAGCAGAAACATTACCTGCACCGGTAGTATTTGGTACAGCATCACATTCTACACTGATGTTAGCAGGAATACCTGCAAGAACTGGAGCAGTATTGTCACCAACTTCGATTCTTTGCTCTTCAACAGTAGCGTTACCACAGTTATCTGTAGCAGTCCATCTTCTTACGATTGTATAATTTTCTTGACACTGACCAGCTTCGATAACTTCTTCAGTTTCGATGCTTACATCAGGATCACAATTATCAGTAGCACTAACCTCACCTATACTAGGGAAGTTAGGAATTGCATCACACTCAACTTCTATGTCAGAAGGTACACCACTAAGCGTAGGTGCTCCTGTATCTCCAACGTTAATAGTCTGCGTAGCGATTGCAGAGTTACCACAATCATCCGTAGCTGTAAATGTTCTAATTATGACATAACTATTAGGACAAGATCCAGCTTCCGTAACTTCACTCATTTGAATAGAAACTTCATCGTCACAAACATCAGTTGCAACAGGAAGTGCTACCGGTGGTACTTCATCACACTCTACTTCAAGATCAGCAGGAATTCCTGAGATCGTAGGTGCAACTGTATCCTCGATAACGAAAGAAGCAGTAGTTGTTGCTATATTTCCACATTCATCTGTAGCAGTGAATGTTACAGTAGCAGCACCAGATGCACCACAGTCATCATTAGTAACATTGAAGTTATTAGTCCATGAAACATCACTACATCCATCAACAGCATTGGCACCGCCATTAGCAGCTAACCAAGCTTGAAGAGCAGCAACATTACCTTGACCATCACACTCGACAGTAAGATCATCTGCCTCAACAGTAATGTCAGGAGCAGTTGTATCTTCTATAGTAAATGTAGCTGAAGTATTAGCTGTGTTTCCACAGTCATCAGTAGCTACAAAGTTTACAGTAACAAATCCTGTAGAACCACACTCATCAGATAACTGACCAGCATCATTTGTCCAAGTAACATTTCCACATGCATCTTCTGCTTGAGCACCTCCATTAGAAGCAATCCATGCTTGAAGTGCAGCAACATTACCTTGACCATCACACTCGACAGTATCATCAGTAGCTGCAGCAGTAATAACTGGAGCAGTTGTATCTTCTATAGTGAAAGTAGCTAAAGTAGATGCTGTGTTTCCACAATCATCAGTAGCTGTGAACGTAACTGAAACAAGTCCTGTAGAACCACACTCATCGCTAAGTTGTCCAGCGTCATTTGTCCAAGTAACATCACCACAAGAATCTTCTGCTTGAGCACCTCCGTTAGAAGCGATCCATGCTTGAAGCGCAGCAGCGTTACCTTGACCATCACATTCTACAACAGTATCAGCAGCATCAACAGCAATAACTGGTGCAGTAGTATCTTCTATGGTGAAAGTAGCATTCGTAGATGCAGTGTTTCCACAATCATCCGTCGCTGTGAAAGTAACTGAAACAAATCCAGTAGCTCCACACTCATCACTTAACTGACCTGCGTCATTTGACCAAGTAACTTCACCACAAACATCAGATGCAACAGCACCTGCATTTGAAGCTAACCATGCTTGGTAAGCAGCAGTATTGTCATTCCCATCACACTCGACAGTCATATCAGATGCATCAGTATCAATAACTGGAGCAGTCTCATCAATGATTGTAAAAGTAGCTGAAGTATTTGCCGTGTTTCCACAATCATCAGTAGCCGTAAAGTTCACAGTAACAAATCCTGTAGAACCACACTCATCAGATAACTGACCAGCATCATTTGTCCAGGTAATATCGCTGCAAGTATCAGAAGCATCCGCTCCACCATTGGAAGCTAACCATGCCTGAAGCGCAGCAGTATTATCATCACCATCACACTGTACAGTTTCATCTGTAGCTGATGTACCTATAACAGGTGCAGTAGTATCTTCAATAGTAAATGTCGCAGATGTAATCGCAGTATTTCCACAATCATCAGTAGCTGTAAAGTTAACAGTAACAAATCCTGTAGACCCACACTCATCAGATAACTGACCAGCATCATTTGTCCAAGTAACTCCACCACAAACATCTTCCGCTTGAGCACCTGCATTAGATGCTAGCCAAGCTTGTAAAGCAGCAGTATTATCCGCACCATCACATTCAACAGTTTGATCAGCTGCGTCAGCAGTAATAACTGGAGCAGTAGTATCTTCGATAGTGAATGTTGCAGTTGCAGTTGCAGTGTTTCCACAATCATCCGTAGCTGTAAATATTACAGATACAGATCCAGTCTCACCACACTCATCAGATAACTGACCAGCATCATTTGTCCAAGTAATGTTATTATCACTACAAATATCAGAAGCAGTTGCTCCACCATTTGAAGCTAACCATGCTTGGTAAGCAGCAACATTTCCTTGACCATCACACTCTACAACTTCATCAGCCGCAGCTAAGTCAATAGTAGGAGCAGTTGTATCTTCGATAGTAAATGTAGCAGAAGTAACACTTGTGTTTCCACAAACATCTTCAGCAGTAAATACTACAGATACAGAACCAGTCATTCCACATTCGTCAGATAATTGACCTGCATCATTCGTCCAAGTAACATCACTACAGTTATCTTCAGCGATAGCTCCACCATTAGAAGCTAACCATGCTTGATAAGCTGCAACGTTTCCTTGACCATCACATTCTTCTACTGAATCAGTAGCGTCTGTAGTGATTGCAGGCGCAGTAGTATCTTGAATAGTGATCACTTGAGTAGCAGCACTACTATTGTCACATTCGTCAACTACTGTCCAAGTTCTAGTGATTACATATTCAAACTCTGAACAATCATCACCTTCACCTTGAGTACTTGTTTCTTCAACAGTGATCGTGAAATCATCATCAGAGAAATCAGTAGCCGTAATCTCAACTCCAATAACTGGAAGAGCTGGAAGTTCATCAGAACACTCAATAAGTATATCAGTTGGAACACCAGCTAATACTGGAGCAACACCATCGCAAACTTCAACAGTTTCGATATCGTGATCATCTTCATCTCCTCCTGCATTGTTAACTTCATTGTCAACTAATGTATCATTAGTATTATCCGCATCTGGTGTCGAATCAACATCAGCTGGAGAGTCACCATTCTCATCTTCAGCAGCTGTTATCTCTGCAAAGTTATCAGCAGTACCAGACATGATTCCTTCTTGGACAGTCAACACAACGTCAACAGTAGTAGAAGCACCTGGCGCTAGTGGACCTGCAATAGAATTGCTTAAAGTACCACCACCTGTAGACCAACCATTCGTATCAGATCCACTCAATGCGAAGAACTCAGGTAAGTAATCTACTATTGTAATATTCTGAGCTAATACAGATCCCTGATTTAAAACAGTAATTGTATAAGTAACATCATCGCCTGGCTTAACAATCTCGGTCTGAGTTGTTGTCTTAGTCAATGCAAGATCAAAGATTTCTAAGAACACATTCTCAGGATCATTATCATCTTCGTCACCATTCTCATTCAAAATTGTATCATCCGTATCAGAATCTACAACACCACCTGCATCATTTGTAAAGTCAGCATCTGGTGTAGAATCGATATCTGTAGGCGTGTCACCAAATTCATCGGTAGCTGCAGATATCTCACTCTTAATAATTAACTCTTCAGCAGATGTTGCATCAGCGTTAACTGTAAATTCTAAAATTTGCATTGTCATTTCACCTGGAGCCAATGGTCCATCAAATGTGATAGTTCCCATATTAGCTATTCCGTCTACAGATGTTAAACCTGCAGGAATCATCAATGTAACATCGATTGCTTCAGCTGATACAGTTCCTTGGTTGAATACAGTTACTTTGAAAGAAACTGTTTCTCCTGGGTATACTCTATCATCTTCTCCTGGTGCTAATGTAATAGTAGAAGCTAAATCAAATACCTCAACCTCAATAGTCTCGACATCAGCATCATCTTCATCTCCATTTTCATTATCAACAGCATCATCAGTAGTAGGATCGTTGGTAGGATCGTTATCCGCAACACTATCGATATCTTCAGGATTTTCTCCTAAGTCATCAGTAGCACTTTGAATCTCTGCTCCATTCTCTAACGAACCTGCTTCAGTTGTAGAAACTGTGAATGAGATATCAACTGACTCAGATGCACCAGGTGCAATAGGTCCAGCGATAGTCAAAGTAGTCGCACCATTAGCAGTTAAACCTGCAGGCACATAATCTTCGATTACAATGTTTGAAGCAGATACTGTACCTTGGTTCAACACCTCTATTGTAAAGGTTACTGTCTCCCCTGGATATACTCTTACGTCTTCGCCTGCTGCTAACTTCTTAGTTAAAGCAAGATCAAAGATTTCTACGAATACATTCTCTGGATCATTATCATCTTCATCTCCATTCTCATTGTTTACTGTGTCATCCGTATCGGTATCAACAACTCCACCAGCATCGTTCGTAAAGTCAGCATCTGGTGTAGAATCAATATCTGTAGGATTATTTCCAAACTCATCCTGAGCTGAACTAATTTCTTCCTTGATAATCAACTCATCAGCAGAAGTAATATCAGCGTCCACTACGAATTCTAAAATTTGCATTGTCATTTCACCTGGAGCCAATGGACCGTCAAATGTGATAGTTCCCATATTAGCTATTCCGTCTACAGATGTTAAACCTGCAGGAATCATCAATGTAACATCGATTGCTTCAGCTGATACAGTTCCTTGGTTGAATACAGTTACTTTGAAAGAAACTGTTTCTCCTGGGTATACTCTATCATCTTCTCCTGGTGCTAATGTAATAGTAGAAGCTAAATCAAATACCTCAACCTCAATAGTCTCGACATCAGCATCATCTTCATCTCCATTTTCATTATCAACAGCATCATCAGTAGTAGGATCGTTGGTAGGATCTGAATCTGCAGTACTGTCATTATCATCAGGATTATCTCCTAAGTCATCTTCAGCACTTTGAATCTCTGCTCCATTCTCTAACGAACCTGCTTCAGTTGTAGAAACTGTAAATGAAATATCAACTGACTCACTTGCACCAGGTGCAATAGGTCCAGCAATAGTCAAGCTAGTAGCACCATTAGCAGTTAACCCTGCTGGTACATAATCCTCAATCACAACATTAGATGCTGGAACTGATCCTTGATTAGTTACTTCTATAGTAAAAGTAATCGTTTCACCAGGATATACTCTTACGTCTTCACCTGCAGCTAATTTCTTGGTTAAAGCAAGATCAAATACTTCAAGTTCAAGTGACTCTAAATCAGCATCATCTTCGTCTCCACCTGCGTTATTGATTTCATCATTAACTTCAGTATCGTTTGTATCATCCGTATCAGGAGTACTATCGATATCTTCAGGTGATCCCCCTAAATCATCATTAGCAGAACTAATTTCAGCTCTATTTACAATATCTCCAGCAGTAGTTGCTGCATCCACAGTAAATGAAACTTGTACAGTAGCACTTTCGCCTGGCTGTAATAGCTGTGTCAAAGTAATAGTAGTAGGACTTGTTGCCGTTAATCCAGCAGGCACATAGTCTTCAATAACTACGTTTGTTGCTGGTACTGAACCTTGATTCGTAACAGTGATATCAAAAGTAACAGCATCACCAGGATATACTCTAGCATCTTCACCTGCTGCTAAAGTCTTCACTAAAGCAAGGTCAAAAATTTCTACAAATACATTTTCTGGATCATTGTCATCTTCATCTCCATTCTCATTGTCTACTGTATCATCCGTATCCGTATCAACAACTCCACCTGCATCGTTCGTAAAGTCAGCATCTGGCGTAGAATCGATATCTGTAGGATTATTTCCGAATTCATCTTGTGCAGATGTAATTTCTTCTTTGATGATTAACTCACCAGCAGAAGTAATATCATCGCCAACTACAAATTCTAAAATTTGCATCGTCATTTCACCTGGAGCCAATGGCCCATCAAATGTGATAGTACCCATATTAGCTATGCCATCTACAGAAGTTAATCCGTCTGGAATCATCAATGTAACATCGATATTTTCAGCCGATACAGTTCCTTGGTTGAATACAGTAACTTTGAAAGAAACTGTTTCTCCTGGATATACTCTATCGTCTTCTCCTGGTGCTAATGTAATGTTTGATGCTAAATCAAATACCTCTACCTCAATAGGCTCGATATCGTTATCATCTTCATCTCCATTCTCATTATCGACAGCATCATCTGTGGTAGGATCATTATCTGGATCATTATCAGCAGTACTATCATTATCTTCAGGATTCTCTCCTAAGTCATCTTCTGCACTCTGAATTTCTGCTCCATTTTCTAATGTTCCTGCATCCGTAGTAGAAACTGTAAATGAAATATCAACTGACTCACTTGCGCCTGGTGCAATTGGGCCAGCTATTGTTAAGCTAGTTGCTCCTGTTGCAGTTAATCCTGCTGGTACGTAATCTTCGATTACAACGTTTGAGGCGGCAACAGTTCCTTGGTTCAACACCTCTATAGTAAAGGTAATAGTCTCTCCAGGATAAACTCTTACATCTTCTCCAGCAGCTAATTTCTTAGTTAAAGCTAGATCAAAGATTTCTAATTCTAATTCCTCTAAATCAGCATCATCTTCGTCTCCGCCTGCGTTGTTAATTTCATCATTAACTTCTGTATCATTTGAATCATCAGCATCAGCAACAGAATCAATATCTTCTGGCTGCTCATCTAAATCATCTCTATAATCTGTAATTTCAGCTCTATTTACTAGAGAAGCACCTGTAGTAGCTGCATCAACAGTAAACTCAATACTTACTACTTCACTTGCACCTGGAGCTAAAGGACCTGCAATCGTAATTGCAGAAGAACCATTTGCGGTTAAACCTGCAGGTACATAATCAGTAATCAAGATATCAGAAGCAGGTACAGAACCTTGGTTAGTAACAGTTATATCAAAAGAAACTGTTTCACCAGGATATACCCTTGCATCTTCACCAGCTGATAAAGTTTTTATTAAAGCAAGATCGAAAATTTCAACGAATACATTTTCAGGATCGTTATCATCTTCATCGCCACCTTCATTGTCGACTGTATCATCAGTAGCAGTATCAACAACACCACCAGCATCGTTAGTAAAATCCTCATCTGGAGTAGAATCAATATCTGTAGGATTATCTCCTAGCTCATCTTCTGCAGAACTAATTTCTTCCTTGATAATTAATTCACCTGCTGAAGTAATTTCATCAGATACAACGAAATCTAAAATTTGCATTGCCATTTCGCCTGGAGCCAATGGTGCAGCAAATGTTATAGTTTCCATATTTGCTATTCCATCCACAGAAACAAGACCGTCAGGAATCATCAATGTTACATCAATGTTCTGAGCAGTTACAGTTCCTTGATTAAATACAGTAACTTTGAAAGAAACTGTTTCACCAGGATACACTCTGTCATCTTCACCAGGAGCTAATGTAATATTAGAAGCGATATCAAATATCTCAACCTCGATTGGCTCGATATCATCATCATCTTCATCTCCATTCTCACCATCAATAGCGTTATCATCAGTAGGATCATTAGCATCGTCAGCATCTGGAGTAGAATCGATATCATCAGGGTTTTCACCTAAATCATCTTCAGCACTTTGTATTTCAGCACCGTTTTCTAAAGTTCCAGCAACTGAAGTAGTAACTGTAAACTCAACATCAACTGACTCACTTGCACCAGGTGCAATTGGCCCAGCAATAGTTAAAGTTGTTGCACCAGTTGCAGTTAATCCTGCAGGTACATAATCTTCAACAACAATATTAGAAGCGGTTACTGTTCCTTGGTTAAATACTTCAATAGTGAAAGTAATTGTCTCCCCTGGGTATACTCTAGCATCTTCTCCAGCAGCTAAAGTTTTTCTTAGTGCTAAATCAAATATTTGAATATCTACATCCTCAACATCATTATCATCTTCGTCTCCATTTTCACCATCTACTGCATCATTTTCAGTAGGATCGTTATTTGGATCAGAATCACCTTCAGAATCATTATCATTAGGTTCATTTCCTAAATCATCTTCTGCATTTTGAATTTCAGCAATGTTTGTTGAAATACCTGCAGCTGCATCCGCATCTACAGTAAAAGTTACTTGAACAATTTCACTAGCGCCTGGAGCCAATGGCCCTGCGATAGTTAATGTTGAAGAACCATTATTTGTCAATCCAGCTGCACCAAAGTCTTCTACTACAATATTTGAAGCAGGAACAGTACCTTGATTAATAACTTCAATATCAAAAGTAACTGACTCACCAGGATATACTCTAGCATCTTCGCCTGCAGCTAACTTTTTAGTTAATGCAAGATCAAAAATTTCTAAGAACACATCTTCAGGATCAGAATCATCCTCGTCTCCTCCTTCGTTATTAACTGTGTCATCCGTAGCACCGTTAACTTCCCCACCTGCATCGTTTCCAGCATCTGTATCTGGAGTAGAATCCAAATCAGTAGGATTGTCTCCTAATTCATCTTCAGCAGAAGCAATCTCAGCAACATTTATCAATTGACCACCAACATTTGAGGCGTCGGCAGTAAATTCAATACTTATTGTTTGAGAAGCACCTGGTGCTAATGGACCAGCGATAGTTAAAGTAGTTGCACCCGTGGCAGTTAAACCTGCAGGAGCGTAATCTTCGATTACGATGTTCTGTGCAGTAACTGTTCCTTGATTAAATACTTCTATATCGAAAGTGATAGTCTCCCCTGGATATAGTCTATCATCTTCACCAGCACCTAATGTCTTGATAAGTGCAAGATCAAAAATTTCCACTGTGATGTCTTCTGGATCTTGATCATCTTCATCTCCATTCTCATTATTAACGGTATCATCTGTAGGACCGTTAACTTCTCCACCATCATCATTTCCGTCAGTATCGTCAGCAATTGAATCCACATCTTCAGGGCTGTTACCATTTACATCTTCAGCAGAAGTAATCTCAGCGCTGTTCACTAAATCACCTGCATCAGTAGTAGTTACCGTAAGTGTTATTGTAATAATTTCACTTGAACCCGCGGCGATAGGACCAGCAATAGTAGCCGTTGCATTTGAACCTGATTGAGCCCAAGCTCCATCGTTCAATGTCAAACCAGCTGGTATATAATCTGTAACAAGTACATTATAAGCATCCACATTTCCTTGATTGAAAACTTCAATACTAAAAGTGATGTCTTCTCCAGGATACACTCTGGTATCTTCTGAAGCCTCTAACTTTTTAGTTAGAGCTAAATCAAATAGATTGAAACCGAAATCCAATGTCATGTTTCCATTATTGTCATCGGCAGCATCTTGATCTCCTCCAGAACCTGCTTCGTTAGTTGGTTCATCATTGATAGATAATGTGATCACATTTGACCAAACACCAGTACCAGAACCATCTGTCTGAAGTCCATTATCATCTCCATCTGTATCGTTATTAGGATCAGTTGAAGAAGCAATGTTCGTACTTGAAGTAGGATTAGCTGCATCAACATTCATAATCTTTGCATAGTAGTCACCCTCAAGTAAACCTCCTACAAAGTAATCACCGTTTGCATCTGTAACATCAGAACCAACAAGAATATCATCTGCATTTTCAGCAATACCATCTGCTCCAGTATTAAATACTTCAACAGTGATACCTTCGATACCGTCTTCGCCAGCATCTCTTACACCATTGTTATTCGTATCAGAATAAACATTAGAACCGATGCTTAGCTCAGGTCTGAAACCAAAGTCAACAGTCATATTTCCATTGTCATCATCAGAAGCATCTTGATCTCCACCAGAACCATCTTCGTTAGTTGGCTCATCATTGATAGATAATGTAATTACATTTGACCAAACACCAGCTCCAGCACCATCTGGCTGAAGACCATTGTCATCATTATCAACATTGTTATTTGGATCAGCTGAAGTAGCAGTATCTCCACTTGAAAGTGGATAATCCGCATCAACGTCCATAATCTTAACATAGTAGTCTCCTTCTAGAAGACCATCTACAAAGTAATCACCATTAGCATCCGTTACATCGGAACCAACTAATTCGTCATCGCCATTCTCAGCGATACCATCAGCACCTGTGTTAAATACTTCAACAGTAACCCCTTCGATTCCATCTTCATCAGCATCTCTAGTACCATTATCATTTGCATCATAAAATACATTTGATCCGATGCTTAATTGTGGAGCGAATCCAAAATCAAGTGTCATGTTACCATTATCGTCATCCAAAGAATCTTGATCTCCTCCAGAACCAGCTTCATTAGTAGGCTCATCGTTTACAGAAAGTGTAACAACATTAGACCATACTGCAGAACCCGGACCATCAGCTTGAAGACCATTATCATCTCCATCTGTATCATTATTAGGATCTTCAGAAGAAGCAATATTCGTACTTGACTTAGGATAGTCATCAGACACATCCATAATCTTTGCGTAGTAATCTCCTTCAAGAAGACCGTCTACAAAGTAGTCCCCATTAGCATCCGTTACATCCTCTCCTACTTTCACATCATCGCCGTTTTCAGCGATTCCATCAGGTCCAACACTAAATATTTCTACAAGAATTCCTTCAATTCCGTCTTCATCAGCATCTCTAGTTCCATTGTCATTTGCATCAACAAATACATTAGAACCTATGCTTAACTGAGGAATAAATCCAAAATCAAGTGTCATATTTCCATTATCATCATCTAGTGAATCATCTTGATCTCCTCCAGAACCAGGCTCATTTGTTGGCTCGTCATTAGCAGAAAGCGTAATAACGTTTGACCATACACCAGCTCCTCTTCCATCTGGCTGAAGACCATTGTCATCACCATCTGTATCATTATTAGGATCTTCTGAAGAAGCAATATTTGTACTCGATACTGGGTAGTCATCAGAAACGTTCATGATCTTACCATAGAAATCACCAGGCTTTAACCAACCTACAAAGTAATCACCATTTGCATCAGTAGTATCTTCTCCAACTTTTACGTCATCGCCATTCTCAGCAATTCCATCAGGTCCAACACTAAATATTTCTACAAGAATTCCTTCAATACCTTCTTCACCTGCATCTCTAGTTCCATTATTATTAGAATCTACAAATACATTAGAACCAATACTAAACTCAGGAACAAATCCGAAATCAACAGTCATGTCACCGTTGTCATCATTACCTGCATCTTGATTTCCGCCTTGAGCAGACTCATTAGTAGGTTCGTCATTTGGACTAAGTACAATTACTGGAGATTTAACTTCAGTTCCAGAACCTCCTACTTGCATACCATTGTCGTCACCGTCTTGCTGGTTGTCCTCATTATCAGTAGGCTCAGAAGACAAGTGTAGTTCAGCTAAAGGATCAGCATCACCAAAATTACCATCTTCTTTTATTTCAACTATATAGTTTCCTGGAGCTAGATCATCAAATAGGTAATCTCCATTTGCATCTGTAACAGTAGTTGCTACCAATGCACCGTCTCTCCAAAGTTCTAGCGTAACTCCTGCAATGCCTGTATCATCATCACCCAAGTCTTGAATTCCGTTATTATTATTATCAATAAAGACTGTAGAACCAATACTCATTGTGCTGACAGTAACATCCTCAGGATCCGAATCATCTTCATCACCATTTTCATTGTTAACTGTATCATCAGTATTACCATTAACTTCTCCACCAGCATCATTACCAGCATCTGAATCAGCTGTTGAATCTTCATCAACTGGAACAAAAGGTGCAGGCGCATCCGAAGAAGAAATCTCTGCTCTATTTACAATCTGTTGATCATTTGTCAACTGCGAATCAGCAGTAAATGTAATATCTACGGTAGCTGACTGACCAGGATTTAAAGTACCTGGAACATTATAAGAAGCAGTATTACCAGATAAACTCCAATCAGCGTCATTTAATGTTAAACCTGAAGGAATATAATCTGTAACTACGATGTTATTAGCTTCAATAGTACCTTGATTCAAAACAGTGATTGTAAACGTTACGTCTTGCTCAGGAAAAATTGTTTCATTTTGACCAGCAGCTAAATTCTTAATCAATGCTAAATCATAACATACAACTGTAACATTCGCGTTACAAGTAGCCTCATTACCACATGCATCCGTTACGGTTAAAGTAATTGGATTAACACCAACTTCTTCAAATGCAAAAGTAGACTGAGATAGTGTATAAGTCAGTTCGTCGTCACAACAAACGTCTGAACTTCCATTCTCAATCATATCAGGTGTAATAGAAACTGTATGAGAAACAACATCAACAATCTGAACTGTAATATCTTTACATACAGCAACTGGTGGTGTAGTATCTTCAATAATAAATGTAGCTGTAGTAACTGTAGAATTTCCACAGTCATCCGTAGCCGTAAAGTTTACTGTTACATCACCAGTTTCACAACATTCTGGATCTAAAGCTATAAAATCATTTGTCCAAGTTACTTCACCGCATACATCAGTAGCATTAGCTCCACCATTGGAAGCAACCCACGCATCTAGAGCAGCAGTATTTCCAAATCCATCACATTCAACAGTTAAATCATCTGCTTGATTAGCTTGCGTTATTACAGGAGACTCTGAGTCATCAATTGTAAAACTAGCAGTAGTACTTGCTGAATTTCCACACTCATCTGTCGCTGTAAAGGTAACAGATAAACCACCTGTCTCTCCACATTCGTTAGTTAAGATTGCAGGATCTGGGTTAAAAGACCACGTAAATGTTCCGCAATTATCATTTGCTTCTGCACCCCCATAATTGTTTAACCAATTTTGAAATGCATTATTATTTCCTTGACCATCACATTCAACAGTTAAGTCAGCTGCATCAACAGTAATTGTTGGAGCAGAATTATCTTCTATAGTTACAGTTCGAGTTGCAGAAATAGAGTTTCCACAATCATCTGTTGCAACCCATGTTCTTGTAATTGTATATTCAAACTGAGTACATCCATTTGTTCCTTGATCATCTGTCTGAGTAAATGTAACGTCAACATTATTATCACAAAGATCACTTCCAGTAACAACTGGTGCAGCAGGAATATTATCACATTCAACTGTCAAGTTACTTGGTAAGTTGTTGAAAGTAGGGTTCTGTGTATCATCAATTGTAATTATTTGAACACAAGAAACATCTCCTGTTGAAGGATTAGTAGTCGTTGAACAACATCCACCATAAACACTCAACTCATCCAAATCCCATAATTCATATCCACCGTTGTTATAATTATGAGCTTTACAATATGCGTGAAGTTCAAAAGTGAAAGTAGTATTCGAAGTCACAGAGATATTAGAGAAATTAAAAGTCTCTAAAGACCAAGCATTAGTTGTACTAATTTCATCTTGAAAGAAAACTTCAGTTCCATTAGCAAAAACCTTAACTGCATATTTTGTAGGATAGTCATTATTGGAATTGTTATCCCACTCTACAGTAAGAGGAGCTTTCTCATAAAATGACAACCTTGATAATTGAAAAGGAGCGTTTTGAGTAGCAGCTACAGTTACTTCAAATCTAACTTTATCATCATCAGCATCTACTCCATTAAGATCATCAGCGTACCAACAATCGTCATCTGCATCAATACAAAATCCATATTGGCCAACAGCCCCAGCTACACAAGAGTGAGATCCATTCTGAGTTGAAATAATTGAAGCAGAAACTGAAGAACAACCGCCGTTATCTGGATAGGTTGGGTGAAACTCACCCATAGAGTTATAATTATTATCCGCGTTGCATTGTTCCATAGAGTAATTTACTATTGCTACATCTTCACAAGTAGTATTTGATCCTCCACTCGTGTTTCCGCCAGAAACACCATTAAGAGACCAAGTTCTTTCGATAGTTAACGGACAATTTCCAGTTACAACATCTATATAAGTAATTGCAGTATTTCCGCAATTGGAGCTAGCATTACCTGTATTAGATGGATCGCTAGACTCAGTACATTCTATCACAATATCAGCAGGGCAGATTATTTCCGCACAATACTCTGGATTCACAGTAAATGTAAATGGGCCACAACCATTTGGTACCATATAATCCTCATCAAATAATTTGTTGTTCCAATCAACATTTTTGTTAAGTGCTCTAACTTTATCTCCAGAAGGAACATGAACAGTAGTAGATCCACCTGGAGCTACACTTCCAATTAGCACATCGTTTACACCAGTACCCCAGTGATATAAATCAATATCACAACAACCATTATTATTAACAGTTACTGCTTTGTCGCAAAAATTTGGGTTTACAGTGAACGTTTGTGAACCACATGAATTAGCCATGTAGTGCTCATCAAAGATTAAGTTGTTCCAAGGGCTATCCTGATCTCTTACTCTGATCTTATCCCCTTTAGGAATATGAACTGTAATATTTTGACCTGGATTTACAGTACCGAGCTTAACGTCCCCATTTGTTTTCCAATGGTAAACATCTACGACACAACAACCGTTGTTCGTTACTCTAATGTCAGCAGTACAAACTTCACCACCGGTGCAATGTGGGTCGTCACCAGTCATAAGATCCTGGTAAATAACATCGTTAGGATACCATTCAGAAGCACAAGTTGGTTGATAGGTACCATTTTCCACCCTATTAATGACTTGCCAAGTTACAGAATTTGAGCTAGGCTGTACATTATCAGTATAATACCAAATCGCAGATTGAACTGCGGCAACTCCATAGTCACTTACACCATTGAGACAAGCTGTGATATTCACATTAGTGATGTCTTCAGGTGTTGTATCCCAATTGTAGCCATGGCCACTAACTGGGGCACCATTCGTGTATTCAACACAATACGCCTGGTAGTTAACTCCAGACACTCTGAGCAATGGACTAGATCCACTAGTCGCCGTGCTTGCTGTCTGGGCTAATATACTTACAGAGGAAAATAGCATAACAGCTATGACCCCAGTAAATAAATAATTAAATGAGTAAATAATTTTTTTCATTATCGATAATTATTTTAAAATGATCTCAAAATTTAAATTTCCAGGCGAATCGTTGTTTTCTGAAAATTCTAGTTTGTTTGAGTTGTTAATATTTAAATTTTTGTTTGACTTAATCATCATCTTAGAATTACTTCTATTATGATTAAAGTTTAATTTTTTTCCTTCCTTCACAACATTGGATTCAGCTAGTACTGACATTTTGAAATTGTTAGTAGCATTAACTGGTGATTCTGAAATCACTTCTGCCTCAATTCCACTAGTTCCAATAGTAAGGAGTAGATCAACGCCATTGTAAAGGTTACTGTATTTCGCCTTTTCAAATCTAGTTACTTGCATAGAGGAAGCCTTCAGTACATCAGCCATCGCCTTATTTGGAATAGGCTGGGTAGAAACATCAATTTGGTTCACACCCATAATCTGAACATTGGTATTAGAGTTATCAAAAAGCAGAAAAGAAGATTCTTGCTTTAATGACTCTCTAAATAGAAGTTCGATTCTATCTGGGCGAAGAATAATTTCCTCTCCTTCAAATACTGCTTTAAGCATTTTGAATTTCCCAGGAATTTCTTCTTGGACAAAATACCCTTGCTGTGTAGAAGGAGCTTTAACAGCTTCACACTCGTTGTTGGTGTCGATTCCTATAAATGAGGACCCGATCATTAACACACAGAGCAGTAAAGCGAAAAGAGAAAAGGCCTTAGTTGTAGAACTAATTCCAATTCCTTTTTTGAAATGACGTTGTGACATGTTTAAGATTTAAACTTTATAAAATAATTATATAATACTATTCCTTGGGGGGAACATATATGGATCGTAGGTATCTCCATTGCTAGAGACTTAAAAAAAGTGGGAGGTAGTAATTGTGTTTGTTTGTAGAAAGTGTCCTATTAGTCTGATATCTACGCTTTTAAGTAGAGGATTTTCATTAGGAGACATTTGGTTGAGTGTGACTTTGGCTATCAAACCCGTTGCAAATTATGTATTAGTAGAGTTTTAATCAACAAATCCAAGTGTAGATAGTCTACTGCATAGAGCCAACATTTGTACCAAAAGCAGTAAATACCGCTATTGCAGGCCAAAATCATGACTTAAATACCACGGATATGGTAGGCTTACCATTCGAAATTTAACTAATATGAATTCGCATATAAAAATAATAAATATGTAATTACTCAATACATATTAAACAAATATTTGATGCCTATCGGGAAATGTTGCATCAATGTTAGATACAGATGGATAAAGGAATAATTATTTAAAAGGTATATGAAAGGACTAGCGCTGTGCAATGGTGGCCTTTTGAGGCCAGTCTATATTCCGATTTCCTCGGAATGTAGACCGAACGAAGAGTGAGTCATGAAACATAGCGACCGATAATGAGGCATTGAAAGCTATATCTATGAGGAGAAGAAAACTTTCTATCATAGCAAGCAAAATAAATAAGTGAAACAAACCAGCCTCCTTATGGGTAGGCCCAAAAATAAAAAAACTACCTGACGAAAAAAATGACAAAAAAAGGCCCAAACCTTAATGAAAAGGATTGGGCCTATATTTTCTACCTAAAATAGGTTCTTATCTGTGTATCTGGACATATCCAGTAATCTTTTCACCGTCGTTCGTATCGATCATGTAGAAATAAGTGCCATCTGGTAATTCTTGACCTTCCCAAGTACCATCAAATGCAACTCCTCTAATATTTTGGTATCCTCCATCCTTGAAGTAAACTTGATTACCCCATCTGTTGTAAACATATACTCTAGCGTTAGGGAATCTATCAATTCCAAGAATTGTGAAAGTTTCGTTTACATCATCACCGTTTGGAGAGAAACCATTAAAGACTGTAATCTCTTCACAAAGGACGTTGACAGTTACTGTGGCGGTATCAACTCCACCAATAGTAGTCAAGACATAAGTAAATGAATCAAGCTCTCCACAGAATGACGGATCTGGAGTGTAAATCACCTCATTATCGGTTGTAACGGTAGCCGTTCCATTCAATGGATCATCTAGAATCTCAATAGTACCGTTTTCACCATTAAGCGTATCGTTGAGAATAACGTTAATAGTAACTGGAGTATTGATGATCGTCATCGTATCATTATCGACCGCAATAGGATCAAGTAGTCCGCCTTCAGGTATAACTGTAACCGTAACGTTGATGGTATCACAAACAAAGTTGCTACAAACAACTATACATGCAGTATCAATACCTTCTGTTAATCCGATAACACTTATGCACTCTGTAGTATCAAGCATAGTAAATAATACGTTGCCATCAGAATTTTCTGGACAAGCATTAAAGATAGTATCTATAGCACCACCCATGAAGTCTACATCTAAGCAGATAAGTGAGTCAGAACCAACCTCAATAGTAATCTCAACATCTGTAGAAGGCATCTCAATCACATCAACAATCAGAATTGTAGTATCACAAACTCCGAGTGAATTGCAAGCAATAATACAAGCTGTATCTAATCCGATCGCTTCTCCTGTGTACTGAATACAATTAGTAGTATCGATGATCATAAAGTCAACTGCAGGACTGCTATTGTTTTCGCAATCATTGATGAATGTAGTAATGTTAGCGAGCGAATCAAAATCTATACAGATAACACCTGTCTCTCCAAGAACAACATCTTGGTATAGGGTATCACCAGAAACTGGATTTGGTAGATCGCAAGTAACATTTACTGTTACAGAGTCAACGCAACCTGTAGCTAAATCCTTGATCACAACAATATTTGATCCTTGATTAACATCTACAGAAGTTCCGTTTGGCGTCATAGAAACGTTCATTTCTAACTCTACAGAAACATTCTTGAGCGTATCTCTAATCGTAAGCAAGCCATAAGTTGTGCCTACTTCACCACCTGTAATCAGCATAGAAGTTGTATCCAACATCCATTGACCTTGCGTGTTCCAAACATTCATCGAATCAACTAATTCGTTAACTGAGACTACTGAACCAGTATAAGAAGTATCTCCTACTACCCAACTTTCAACTGTGTACGGACCTTCGAGTGTATCGACCATTAAGTTGAATAATGAATAGGTATAAGTAGAATCGAAATCACATCCCACAAACTGATCTACAACGTCACCATTAATAGCTACTTCGTAACTTGTCATGATATCCACAAATGCCATTGGAATACAATACTCCGTACCCAAGTCGCAATCATCTGTAACTAGATTGACAACATCGTCAGCAACAATATCAACTGTACAAGGACTTGTAGGTATAATCGTACAATCTTCAAGTGTAACCATAGCACCTCCTAAGTCTAACTCGCCACAAAGTGAGCCTCCACCTTGGAGTAGCATACTATTAAGGTCGAACACTTGAGTACCTCCAGAAGTGTCCAAAGTATCAATGTCAATTGTAGTCGTATCGTAAACTAAAGCGTGAATAGTGTAAATACCTAAGTCAGCATCAACAGTAAACTCTGGTGTCTCACTTATCTCATTCACAAAGAATGAAGAAGTAGAAGTCAAAACGTATACTAATTCAAATCCATCAGGTACTACTTGATTGCCATCAGCTGTAGCTGTGATATCAACTGTAACTGTAGTAGTGTCAATACAAATAACTGGCGCAACTGTAAGGGTCAATGAACCTGCGCGAGCCTCACAGTCTCCGCAATCATATACAAGAGTAGAAGCTCCTAGAAGATCAAGAGATGCACAGATGCTTCCACCACCTTGTACAAGAAGTGCATTCACTTCAGTCGCTAAGGTTGTTCCAAGTACTACTGTACTTAGATCAAGTGTCATCGTATCATAAACTAAAGTATGAATTCTGTAACTACCTAGATCACCAACTTCAAAAGAAGGACTGCTGCTCACTTGCTGTATCGTAAATTCATCTCCAGAAGTAAGTACATAAATCGTAGAGTATCCCATAGGAACTTCTGCATTACCAATCGGAGTAGCTGAAATAACAACTGTCGTATCTGCTAAGCAAACTGGGCTTAAATCAATATCTAAGTTCCCTGCGATAGCTTCGCAATCAACTGGTGGATTTACAATACAATCATCACCGATAATAACTTGTAATAAATTTGTACAACTAGACCCATCAGAGACAGTAACTGAATAAGCACCTGCTACTAAGTCTTCTCTGATGTTCGCAACTGTATCGTCAGCCCAAGTATATGTCAATGTATCAGGACTGATAACAACTGAGCCAAGTGTTGTACAATCTGCGTTAACTAGATCCGTAATAGTAGCCTGTGGCCCATCAGCGTTCGAAACAAGAACAACTAATTCTGTACTACAAGTAGCATCATCAACATTAGAAACAACTACTGTGTAAAGTCCAGCTGGGATATCTGTTAGATCGCTACTAGTATCAAGTGTTGGTGTCCAGCTGAAGTTAACATCAGTGTTGCCATCAACCATAATACTTACTGCGCCGTCGTCATTTCCACAAGTTGCGTCAGTAACAACTGCTGTCAATACTGGCTCATTGCACAAAGTAGGATCACAATCATCTTCGATGATAACTGAGAAACTATTTTCACAACCATCAGCATCTGTTGCCGTACCTGTGTATGTACCTGCTGGTAATTCTGTTCGTTCGTTTCCTGCGAATCCGTCACTCCATACATAGTTGTAAGAATCAGGACCTACGACGATAGAACCACCCATGTTGCAATCTGCGTTGATAGCTGAAAGAACAGTAACAATCGGACCATCACTATTAGTAACTATCAGGTCAACCGAAGTAGAGCAAGTTGTATCTGTTGCGCTTGAAACTACAACATTGTAAGCACCAGCAGCTAATGATGAAGCGGCGTTTGTAACACTTACATTAGGTGTCCAAGTGTAGGTTACATCTCCTGCAACATTGAGCATGATAGATCCGTCGGCATTGCCACAAGTACTCTCTGTAATGACAGCATCAACAACAGGTTCTATACAGTTTGTAATCACACAATCATCTTCTATAGTAAGTTCAATAAAGTTTGAACAAGCATTAGAATCCGTAATTGTAACCACGTAATCTCCTGCCGCTAAGTCATTTCTAGTATCTGATTCGACTGAATCAAACCATGTATAAGTATATGTGTCATTTCCTGTAAAACTAACTTCCCCTAATGTATCACATGTTGCATTTTGAATAGAAGCAATCTGAGCAACTGGTCCATCTGAATTAGTAAGCATAATACTTAAAGTAGATGAACATGAGAGATCATTTGCATCTGCGATAGTAACGGAGTATAATCCAGCAGTAACATTTGATGCTACACTAGAATCACTTACACTTGGAGACCAAGTGAAGATCACATCTCTATCAGCAACCAATGTAATAGATCCATCAGCATTTCCACAAGTCGCATCAGTCAAAGTAACTGTTGCAACTGGGTTAACACAATTTGTAGGATCACAATTATCGGGAATGATAACCTCAATCACATTTGTACATCCGTTAGCATCTGTAGCTGTAACCATGTAGTTACCTGCATCTATATCTGTTCTAATTTCATCACTGTTTACATCATCACTCCATGAGAATGAAGCATCAGCAGGAGATAATGTAACAGAACCTCCAGCGCTACAATCTGCACCAGATAAGCTAACAATATTAACCTGCGGGCCATCCTCATTACTAACAACGAATATGAATGACTCGTTACAATTTGGATCGAGATTACTGATAGCATATACTTCGTATGAACCAGCGGTCAATCCAGTTGCAGAATTTGTTGAACTTACATTTGGTGTCCAATTATAACTTACGTCTATATTAGAAGTAACTGATATCGCACCATCTGCATTTCCACAAGTAGTATTGGTAATAGTAGCAGTTAATACTGGTGCTATACAACCGTTACAATCTTCATCAACAGTAACTGAAATCATAGTAGTACAACCTACAGCGTCTGTAGCTGTAATATTGTATGAACCTGCTGATAAATCATTTCTAGTATTTCCAGATTCATTGTCACTCCATGCATAATCAAGATTAACTGGAGAAAGCGTAACAGAACCATCTGCGTTGTTGCAAGAAGCTGGTGTGTTAGTAGTAATAGTAACCATTGTAGCACCAGCATCATTTATCATGATAAGTGCATCTGCTCTACAAGCAGGATTGTCGATATCAACTACTGTTACACCGTAAGTACCTGCTGCTAAACCAGTAGCTATTGCAGAATCACTAATTCCGTCTGTCCAAGTGTACATGTATTCTGCACCGTTACCAGTAACAGTAACAGTCGCAGTACCGTCTGCATTTCCACATGATGAATCAGTAGCGTCAACTGTAATAGATGGGAAGTCTAAACATCCTCCCGCACAACCATTGTTGATAGTAACTGCAATAACGCTCGTACAATTTGTACTAAGATCTGTAGCTGTAACCGCGTATGTTCCAGGCATTAAGTTATTTCTGTACTCACCACTACCACCATCACTCCAATTGAAATTGAGTGTTGCTGGTGACAATGTAGCAGAACCACCTTCATCACAAGTTGCGTCAACGATATTTGTAATCGATACTTCTGGACCATCGCTATTTGTAACCATCACAAGAAGCTCTGTATTACAATTCTCATCGTCTACTCTAGAAACTATTACAGTATAAGCACCAGCTCCTAAGCCTGTAGCATTAAGTCCATTGCTTACATTTCCAGACCAGTCAAAGTTGAATTCGGTAGCGTCACCTTGAACAGTAAGAACTATTTCTCCAGTAAAGCCACCACAAGTAGAAGGCGTAACGTCAACCATAACATCTGGCATCATACACCCTACAGTACAATCATCTTCGATTGAAACATTATCCATACTTGAAGTACAACCTTCTGCGTCAGTAATAGTAACGCTGTAAGAACCAGATGTTAAATCGATTCTGTCTTCTATATTACTCGTACCTGGTAAATCTGCCCAGTCATAAACATATGGTGCATTTCCACCAGTCGCAAACAAGGTGATTGAACCTCCATTTGTACAAGTTATATTAGTAGAGACGATGTCAATATTGATAGCATCTGGTGTGTTCACTGTGAAGCAATCTTCACCAGCAACACAACCATTTCCGTCCGTAATCATAACACAATAATCTCCAGCTGGCAGATTTCCATTTGTAAAAGTAAATCCATCAGCATTAGTGATTGTTTGATTTACTGGTAGTGTAAATCCAGTTGGTGTATCAATTTGGATATTGACCATACCATCAGTAGAACCAGCACAACTCACAAAACCGTCTTCCGCATTTACACTTGCAGAAGGCACGTTGTCTATAAGCATAAACATAACTTCAGTAGAACAACCAGTAACATTGTCTGTGACAATAACTAGGTACATTCCACCAGCTAAATCTGTTCTGCTCATACCAGTTCCATTATCACTCCAATCATATGTGTAATTACCCGATCCATTCGAAACAACATTGATAGAAACACTACCATTTGCAGAACCACAATCAGGTAAGCCATTAATATCTGCGTTTGCCTGAAAGTCAGAATCAGAACCAATAGTAACTGTAATTATAGTTGGGCAAGAAGGATCGTTAATATCCATAACCGCAACTTCATAATTACCAGGTGCTAAATCATTTCTAGTATTTCCGATGAAGTTATCAAACGACCACATATACATGTAAGTCGATGGCAGAATGGTAGCTAGACCATTATTATCATTGCACGAAGCATTTATTACAGCAACTTCTTCAACAATAGGACCATCAGCATTCGGAACTACAAAATTGATTTTAGTAAAACAATTATCAAAGTTTGGATCACTTATGATCACCTCATACATCCCTGCAGAAAGATCTTCTCTTTCATTACCTGAAGCGTTAGAAGTACCAATATTAGGAATCCAAGTGTAAGTGAAATTCGCTGGGTTTTCTGAAACCATAATAGTTGCAGCACCATTTGCTTCACCACATGTCGCTTGAACAATCAAGGTGTTATTAATGACTGGAGCAACACATTCGTCACATACACCAGACTCACCTATTACAACGGTAATAATTGCTTCACAACCCTCATCATCTATAACAGTAACCATGTAAGTTCCATTTGCAAGATCTTCTCTTACTGAACCACTACCATTATCTGACCAGTTGTAAGTATACTCACTAGGTGCTAATACCGCAACCCCGTTTGCATCATCACAATTCTCGTCTTGCGTGTATTCTAACCAAGCGTCCGCTTCACAACCACAGTCTAACACATTAACGTCAAAACTTTCCGTTGCAGAACATCTTTCAGTAGTAGTAACGACTACAGTATAAGTACCGGAGTTGCTTGTATTAGCTTGATTAATATTAATCGTGCTTGAAGTTGCAGTGAATCCGTTAGGACCCGTCCAACTGTATTCAGCACCACCAGTAGCAGTAAGTGAAATTGTTTCATTTTCACATACATTGTTCTCCCCTGAAATAGTAGCAACAACATCTCCAATAACTTCTACCGCAATATCCGTACTTGCAACACAACCAGCATCGGTGTAAACCTCTACTGTAAATGTGTAAGTACCCGCTGCTAAATCAATAGGATTGATTATTGGATTTTGTAAAGTTGAAGCAAATCCGTTAGGACCCGTCCACTGGTAAGTAACTCCACCATCAGATTGCAACTCTAATGATCCGCCTGTACAAACAGGGCCATTTGAACTTGCAGTTGCTGTAGGGAATCTGTCAATTAATACATCAGTGGTTAAGACCGTTTCACAACCTGCCCCACTAGTTACGGTAACGTTGTATGTACCAGCATTAGAGCCAATATTTGCGTTTGAGATAGTAACTGTTTGCAGACTAGAAGTAAATCCACTTGGGCCTGACCAAGAGAATGAATTACCTCCGTTAACTGAAAGCACAATATCTTCTCCTTCACAAACAGGTGAATTATTAGTCAAGGTAATATCTAGTGATTCTGAAATTGAAACTAGAGTAGAACTGTTTCCTACACATCCGTTTCCAAAATCAGCAACCACAGTATACTGTCCACCATTTGCAAGTGTAACGTCATCAATAGTCGGATTTTGTTCCGATGAACTAAATCCATTAGGGCCTGACCAAGTGTAACTTGATGCACCTGATGTACTCATTAACTCCAGTGTTTGACCTACGCAAAGTGGGCCGTTATTACTTGCCTCTGAATCAGGAGCAGTAATGATAGTAACTGTAGTACTTACGGTTGCTTCACAACCAGTATTCTGATCTGAAACAATTACAGAAACAGAATAAGTACCTGGAGCCATCATCGTATAAACTGGAGTAGCAGAATTTGGATTATCAAAACTTCCTCCGTTTGCTGTCCAATTATATGTGTATGACCCTTGGTTAGGAGTAACATTAAATTGTACTGGCTCACCTGCACAAACTTCAGAAGCTTGAGGGCTAACCGTAATATCAAAGTCACCAATAACTGTAATCTCCTGTATTGCTGTAGTTGCATTACCGCAATTGTCTACAGCTGTCCATGTTCTAGTGATTACATATGTACAACCTGCAGTTTGAATTTCATTAAACTCTACATCTACGTTTGTATCACAGTTATCAGTTGCTGTAACAGTAGGAGCTGTAGGAACAGAATCTCCATTGTTCAAATTAACGGTAACATTATTTGGAACACCTGCTAAGACAGGGTCTGTATTATCTCTTACTGTAATAACCTGGGTAGCTGAAGTGCTATTTCCACAGTCATCAATTGCAGTCCAAGTTCTGGTAATATTGTATTCATCTTCACATGAACCACTATCAATTGCTTCGTCAACAATCACTTCAACATTATCATCACAATCATCAGATGCATTTACAACAGCAGCATCTGGTATCTGATGACATTCAACAGTAACACTAGAAGGTGTCCCTGATAAAGTAGGTGCAGTTGCATCACCAACTGTAACAGTTTGTGATTGAGAAGTTGTATTGCCACAATCATCAGTAGCTGTCCAAGTTCTAACAAGTTCATAAGAGTTTTCACAACCTGTGTCTGTTCTTACTTCTGTCAATTCAACATCTACATTAGTATCACAATTATCAGTCGCTGAAACGTTTGCAACTGAACCGTTATTGATATCGTTGCAACCAAGTGATATATCCGATGGCACTCCTACAAGAACAGGAGCAGTAACATCTTCTACTGTAATGGTTTGTGAAGCAGCAGTTGAATTACCACAATCATCTGTTGCGATCCATGTTCTAGTAATAACTATACTCCCTGCACAATTTCCAGACACTTCATTTTCTACTAACTCGACGTTTACGTTATCGTCACAGTTATCAGTTGCTGAAACAGCTGGTGCATTTGGAACGTTTCCACATTCAACATTAATGTTAGATGGTACACCACTTAAAGTAGGTGCTGTGTTGTCACCTATGTTTACACGTTGTGTTCCTACAGCTGTGTTACCACAATTATCAGTTGCAATCCAAGTACGAACTAGAGACTGAGCATCACCGCAATCATTTGCAGTAATTTCTTCAGTAAATTCTATTAGGACATTTGAATCGCAATTATCAGTAGCTGTAACAGTTGGAATCGCACCAAGATCAGCTTGATCACATTCTGCATCAATGTCATTAGGAATACCGCTCAATATTGGCGAAGTATTGTCTTCAACAGATATTCTCTGCACAATAACTGTTTGGTTTCCACAATCATCAGTTGCAGTCCATGTTCTAACTATAACATATCTATCATCACATCCACCATCTTCAATGAATTCATCAACAGAAATATTCACATTTGTATCACAATTATCCGTTGCTGTTACTTCATTTGAAGTTGGAATACTTCCGCATTCAACAACTAAATCTGAAGGCGCATTATTAATAACTGGAGGTGTGTTGTCTCCTACTGTTACTACTTGAGTAGACGATGCACTATTTCCACAATCATCAATTGCAATCCATGTTCTAGTAAGTGTGTAAGAACCTTCACAGTCAAGATCAGCTCTAAACTCACTAAATTCGACATCTACATTAGCATCACAATTATCTGTTGCCGTTACATTGAAGTTAGTCGAGGGTGTCTCTCCACACTCTAGTAAGATATCAGAAGGTACACCTGAAAGAACTGGATCAGTATCATCACCAACACTTATTCTTTGTGTACCAACGCTTGAGTTACCACAATCATCCGTTGCAATCCATGTTCTTACTAATGTATAACTATCAGCACACTGACCAGGCTCATTTGATTCTGAAAAGCTTACTTCAACATTTGCATCACAATTATCCGTTGCCGTTACCTGACCGTTAACAGTGCTGTTTGGTACTTGACCACAATCAACTGATTCATCATTCGGCACACCAACTAATATTGGAGCAGTGTTATCACCAGAAACTGTAATTGTTTGTTCAGCAGTAGAAGCATTACCACAATCATCTGTAGCAATCCAAGTTCTAATTAAAGTGTACGATTGTGTACAGTCATTACTAGAACCTTCTGTTTCTGTAAATTCAACCATAACGTTGTCATCACAATTATCAGTTGCTGTAATAGTAGGAGCTTGTTCTGGATTCTCACCACACTCGATAGTAATATCAGTAGGTGTTCCACTCAATACAGGTGCAGTATTATCACCAACTTCGATTCTTTGTGTTGCTGTACTTGCATTACCACAATCATCTGTTGCTGTCCATGTTCGGATAATCACATAAGCATCTTCACA
>Ga0209831_1000603_pt1 | contig 34595 bp, 32 predicted proteins | sample Maine_Asex4_meta_FD_187451 | JGI IMG/M metagenome (GOLD analysis project Ga0209831, IMG submission 187451) | Marine algal microbial communities from Maine, USA - Maine_Asex4_metaG (SPAdes) (version 2) | ecosystem: Host-associated > Algae > Red algae > Unclassified | place: Maine, USA | collected... | reverse complement strand
AAGTTTCCTCGCACATGATGTCCATTTCATGCGAGACATCAGCGATAACGGTGGGTTCCAGCCATTTTCCGCCGCCATGATCCAGAATTGTTCCGCCGCTCAGGATGCGTGCGCCTTTCAGGACGGCCTCTTGAATTTGCTCTGCAACTTTATCGGCCTGTTGGCCAAAGATGAAAGGGCCGATGTGACCCTTGTCGATGTCAGGATAATTCAAACTGACGGCTTTCGATTTCTCAGCCAATTGCGTGACGAATGCCACATAAATGGATGAGGGCACATAGACCCGTTCGATGGACTGGCAGGCCTGGCCCGTCGCCAAGACCGAGGCACGTAGAGCCAAAGTCGTGGCCGCGTCCAAATCTGCATCTTCGGTAATAATCAGCGGGTCTTTTCCGCCAAGCTCCAAATTAGCCGGGATGAGATTTTCCGCGGCTCGGATGGCAACTTTTTTGCCTGTTTGCACAGAGCCTGTGAAACAGATGCAGTCGACGTTATCAATCAGCGCCGCGCCGGTCTCTCCGCCGCCTTGAATGAAGGCGAAATAATCTTTCATTCCGGCAGCTTTGATAATTGGCTCAAGTGCATCGGCGAAACGCGGGGTGATCTCGCTCGGCTTCACAAACACACATCCGCCCGCAAGTAAGGCCGGGATGGCGTCGATGAACGACAAAGTTATCGGGAAGTTCCAAGGACTGATGATCCCCACCAAACCGTAAGGCACATACGCATTCTTGTGTTTGAAATTTGGTTTTGCCCGGCCCTGAACCCAATCCGATTTCGGCATGAGAGCGGGAGCAAAACTTGCCCAAGCGCGAATATTCGCAATGACGCCCATGACTTCTGCGCGGGCCAATATGCGCCGCCCCGTGTCGACTTCCAAGGCATCCATCACGGATTGGGCATTGGCTTCTAAGGCGTCCGCTAATTTCAAAATCGCTTTGCAGCGGCCCGCAATGCCGAGCGTTATCCAGGCCATTTGGTTGGCCCGAAAACTCTCGGCTAAAGCAGATATATCGCCGTCATCCCAAGCCTTGATTTCGTAATCAGCTTTCCCGGTTCGCGGGTTTATTACGGGCATGATTTTGGTCATAATACTTGCTCTTACCCCGCCGCATCGTCATAGTTATGACCTGCATCAAGGCGTCATTAACCGCGTGGATTAGGGCAAACTATGAGTGAAAATCCGCAAATTTACAAGGCTTTAGCTTTGCAAACCGAATGCGCCGCAGTCAACCGCTGCACCTCTCGCAAAGAGGCGCGCGTGATCATGCACAAAACGCTGTCCCGCATTCGGGGACAGATATTTTCGGCGCTTGGCTTTCATGGCCGCGACCTGCGATTGGTCTGCTTGCCGGAGTATTTTTTGACGGGTTTCCCGACCGGAGAAACTGCGAAAGAGTGGCGGGATAAAGCGGCCATTGAATTTGACGGTCCCGAATATGAGGCGCTCGGCAAAATAGCCAGTGATGCCGATTTATATATTTGCGGGAACGCTTACGAGATTGATCCGAATTTTCCCGACCTTTATTTTCAGACCAGCTTTATCGTGGGGCCGAGCGGCGAGGTGGAACTTCGCTATCGCAGGCTGATATCCATGTACGCACCGTCCCCCTATGATGTGTGGGACGAATATCTGAAACATTATTCCGAGGATGATTTATTTCCTGTCTTGGATACGCCCTATGGTCGGCTCGCAGCTTTGGCGTCAGAGGAGATCCGCTATCCCGAGATTAGCCGCATTCTAGCCGCACGGGGTGCGGAGGTGATTTTGCATCCAACGTCAGAAGCCGCCAGCACTTTGATGACCTATAAGAACGTCGCTAAAATCGCGCGGGCGCAAGAGAATCAATGCTATGTTGTCTCGGCAAATTCTTCAGCGATTACGGGAACAGCTTTGGCGGCTCAAAGCACGGATGGCCGTAGTCAAATTGTCGATGATCGCGGCATTATTTTGGCGGAAACACCCGGCGGAGAAAGTATCACGGCTTGTGCGGATATCGATATTGCCGCGCTGCGGTACCGCCGCCGGCGCAACGGTATGGATAATATGCTCGCGCGTCAGCCGATGGAGCTTTATGCAAAAGCTTTCAGTAAGATTGATATGCATCCGATGAACTCTCTGGGAGACGGCAAAAGCCCGCCTGCCAAAGATTTCTACAAAAAGCGTCAAGATGAGGTGATCGCGAAATTGTCTAAGGCGGGCCTCATTTAATCCTGACTAGTCGGCTTCACGTATATTTTTTCATATTGGCGCGGATTTCGTCTTGGTCCCAGATGACTCCGCCGAGTAGTTTACCGCAAGCCGGAACAAAGTGACCGACCGTGATTGTCTCATACATACCAGATGCAATATACGGATCACCATTCATGATATCCCACGCGTCCTCCTCGCTATCCGCTGCGACCAGAAAAAAGCTTCCGAATATCTCGCCATCTGCTTCGTGGCGCATTGGACCCGCAATTCGGTATTTGTCATTATGGGCTTCGATATGATCCAAATGCCCAAACAGATGTTTTGCGCGCAATGGCGGCGTTTTTTCGCCGTCCAAGCAGGTGAACATATATGTGGCTTTTTTAAACTTTGGAATGCGGGCAGCTTTGGTCATGATGTTCTCCTAACGCGTGAATAATTCGGCTTCTTAAATTGGGTCTGATATATATCAAAACTCGCGCGGGGCGAGCTTCTAACGATATATGAGAGGGAGACTGCCGCATGGGAAATGTGATTAAACGGACCACAATGATGGTGCGGAATATGGAACGCTCGCTTATTTTTTACAGAGATATTTTGGGCGCGAAAATCTGGTTTGATCGCCCATTTACTTTAGATGGCGGCGGGCTGCCGATTGGGAAGAAAGGCGATGTCCTGCGCCTTTGCATCATTCAGTTTGAGCATGCCCAAATCGGGATGATTGGCCTGATGGAATTTCTGGAGCCCGTGATGCCCGCGCCGGAAATCAACTATGAACTTGGATATGGCAAGCCTGTATTTGTTGTCGTCGCAGAAGATGCTCAGGCGATCTATGATAAGGCCGCCGCCAAAGGGTTTAGAACGCGGGGGGCGCCAAAGACATGGTCAACGACCGGAGCGAAAGGTGAAACAAAACACTTTCTATCAACTTATGTCTGGGACGCCGATGGTCACTTCTTCGAATGCAATCAGGTCACCCATATTGATTGGCCGGAAGGCGTGGAATCAGAATGAACATGAACCGTCAATGGTGTGTGGCGCAGCGCCCGGTCGGAAAGCCAAAACCGTCTGACTTTCTCTACAAAGAAGTGCCGGTCCTAAAACCGGGCGAGGGGGAGGTTTTATTAGAAACACTTTATCTCGGCATCGCGCCGGTCATGCGCATGTATATGATGAACCTGCCAGCGGGTGGGGAGCCGCCTTTGTCGATTGGCGATGTCATACATGGACGCGGGGTCGCGCGGGTTTTGGAATCCAACCATCCCGATTATAAGGTTGGCGAGATCGTGCAGGGTCAGCTGGGCTGGCAATCGCATAAAGTTACAAAAATGACGGAGCCCGAACGGTTCCTGAAAGTGAAGCATCACGACCTCTCCTATGCTCATTCGGTGCGAATTTTATCAATGACCGGCCTGACCGCCTATACGTCTTTCAAGGATCAGGGGCAGCCGCTACCGGGCGATGTCGTTGTTGTCTCTGGTGCGGCAGGCGGTGTTGGGCATATAGTGGTGCAAATGGCAAAGATTATGGGTTGCCACGTTATTGGGATTGCAGGCGGACCGATGAAATGCTCTATTGTAAAAGACCTCGGCGCGGATGCGATGATCGATTATAAGAATGAGGACGTGGCTGTCCGAATTGCCGAGCTCTGCCCCAAAGGCATGAACATTTATTACGATAATGTAGGCGGAGAAATTCTATCGGCCTGTTTGGATAATTTGGCTTATAATGCGCGCATCGTTTTGTGCGGGTCCATTAGTGAATACACCCGGGAGGAAAAGTTCGGCTTGACAAATTATGCGATGATGCGCCGCGCGAATGCGACCATGCACGGATATTTCGTTTATAATTATTTGGATCAATTTGATGATTGCAATGCGCAGCTCGCGTCTTGGATATCGTCGGGTGAGATGACGCCCTTGATAGATGAGCTCATTGGTTTTGATAAAATGCCCGAAGCGCTTATCGGGGTTTATGACGGAACAAATATCGGGACGCGTTGCGTGAAAGTGAAATTGGATGACTGAAAAACCTAAAATTAGATTTCAGAGATCAAACTTTATCGTCGCGGATATTGATCGCGCGCTGACGTTCTATCAAGACGTTTTGGGTTTCGACTTGGTCTTTGTGAAAGACAGCGACGCCGCCAGCTATTCCTATGATGTGTTCGAAATCGACCACGGCAATAAAATACGCTTTGCTGTGCTCGGCACACCGGAACAGAAAAATGTCATGGCATTGACGGAAGTGCCGGATGCGAAACCGATAGAAGCAATACCGCGCCGCAGCGCTATCATTTTGGAAACTCCGGAAATTGACCGGGTCGTGGCGCAATCCAAAGCGCTGGGGTTGACTGTCTATCCGGAAGATAAATTAATCACCGAAGACGGGCGCGAAGGGCGAGAAATTGGAATCGTGGATTTTGACGGCAATCTCGTCGTGATCTACCTCATCACAAAGGCTATCTCATGAGCGTCTCGAAAGACCTGTCTTATCCCAAGCCAAAATATGCGTGGACATTGCTCACCTTTTTAACGCTGGCGTATATTTCAAGCTTTATTGACCGCTATATTTTAGGTCTTCTAATTGACCCGATCAAAGCCGATACGGGTGCGTCTGACACCCAGATGGGCCTACTCTCTTCGGCATTTACATGGGTTTATGCGCTCGCCGCTTTACCATTAGGTTTCATGGTCGACAGGCGCTCCCGGACGAAATTGGTCGCGATCGGCGTCTTTCTCTGGTCTCTTGCAACGATCTGGACGGGGCTTGCAAAGGGCTTTGTGCAGCTCTTCGCCGCGCGGATGAGCGTGGGGATTGGCGAGGCCGTGCTCAGCCCGGCGGCGTTCTCTATGATCGGGGACAGCTTTCCGAAAGAACGACGCGGGCTCCCGATTGCGGTTTATTCGATGGCTTTGGTGATTGGCGCGTCCATCGCCAATTTACTTTCGGGCTTTATTTTGAAATGGGCTGAAAAAGTGGGAGAAGTCAGCCTTCCGATTATTGGCGAACTCGCGACTTGGCAATTTATTTTCATTGTTGTCGGTTTGCCCGGATTCCTACTGGCTGCGGTGTTCCTCTTTATAAAAGATCCTCCGCGCATTGAGAGCAGCCCGCGAGAGGGCGCTGCTTTATCAGATGCTTTTGTATGGATTGGCGAGCGTGCGCCGACATTTTTGACATTCGTCTCGATATTTATGTGCATGGTGGCCATCGCCTACGGTCAATTTTTTAACGCGCCGCTCTTTTCCCGTACGTGGGGATGGGAAGCGTCTAATTACGCTATCATCAATGGATTATCTATTCTGGCGATTAGCCCAGTCACCTATATTTTTGCCGGGAAATATTCTGATAAACGCGTGGCTGCCGGAGATGTCACAGCACCGATGAAGCTGGCTATTTTGGGCTTATTTATCATGATACCGACCGCTGTCGCCGCGCCCCTCATGCCAACGGCATGGATGGCTTTTGGTCTGTTGTGCTTTACAACAGTTGGTATTGGCCTGGTAAGCGCGACAGGTGTGAACGCGCTTCTGGCAATCGTGCCGGGTGATATTCGCGGTGTCGTCGTGGCCGTTTATTACTTCTTTATTAGTTTTATCGGAGGCGCGTTATCACCGCCTTTAATCGGATTTTTAAACGACCAATTTTTTGCAGGTGAGGGGCTGCGTTACGCCATGTCGATTTTCCCGATTGTGTTCGGATTGCCGGTCATGTTGCTTGCGCCGCTCACGCTGAAGCTTTATCGGCGAGAGCTTGAAAAGGTCAATGCGGCATGATCCTGTTTCTGCCTCCGGCTCCTCATACAGGGGCATTTTTCGACGAGGTAAGAGCGCAGCTTTCAGGAATCGAGACGGCAGCCGCGACCTATCCCGGTTACGGGAATGAGCCTGCTGTCGCTGAGCCGTCGATTGAAGGCTATGCATCGGCTCTTTTACCAATCGCGGAGCACACCCATCTGGCGGGTTTCCACACGGGGTGTTTGGTGGCGTTAGAAATGGCGACGCAACAGGAACATATCGGAAGTATTACACTTGTAGATGTGCCGTATTTCGATGCGGCCACGAAAGCCAAACATCGCAAAAATCTTGATCCTGCAAACCCCAAGCACGCCGCTTTCTTTGCGGCTTTTAATTACACTCTTGATGACGCATTGCAGCTTTGCACGCGCACCGTCAATGTCATCGCGACCAACTCTTCACTAATAGAACCAACGCGCCGCGCTGCTGAAAAGCTCAAACATGCTCGATTTATCGAGCGGCCCGATATTTCCAAACCCGCTTTTGAACAGCCTGCCATGGCAGAGCTCCTCCGCTCTATCTTTCTTGACAATTCGCAAACGCCGCTCAGGTGAAATATTTAGGGTAAAGCATGACTGAAATGCGCGCATATATGATTATTCTGGCGAAAATTACTGACCGCGATGCGTTTATTTCCGGCTATTCAAAAGCAACTGCACCGCTCGTCGAAAAACATGGCGGCAGATATGTCATGCGCGCGCCGGGAGGCAAATTGCTAGAGGGCGCATGGGGCGATGGCGCCTCCGTTGCGATTTCCGAGTGGCCAAACCGCACCGCGATTGAGAGATTTTGGAGTAGCGCGGAATATGCTGAAGCCAAAGCGCTTCGCGAAAATATTGCGGATGTTCAGGTTCTCGTGATTGATGCGCCGAAGTTTACAAGCCCTTAAATGATGAAAAAATTTCTTCTAAGCAGTGCTGTATTATTAGCCGCTTTTGTCAGTGCGGCGGTTCATGCTGATAACGGAGAAAACTTCTCTATATTGGAAAATTCGGCCAATGGGAAAATTCTAAAGCGCGACTTTGTGCGTATGATGGAGTGGTTCCCGGGGCGCTATGACAATCAAGAACAAGTCTACTTTAATGATAATCTGGACGTTCCTGAAGCGGAACGCCACAGCCGCATCCACCATATTTTTGTTCCGGCAGATCTTCCCGAATTTCCGGGCGAAACGTTCTACGTGGAACAATACCAGAACGACGATCCGAATGATGTCTATCGGCAACGGATCTATAGTTTCCAGCCGGATTTTGAAGAGAACGCAATCCGGCTGACGATATATGTTCCCAAAGACCCCGATTCGTTGCTCGGCGCCTATACAGACGCGTCCAAGTTGGACGGCTTAACCCCTTCTAATTTCACGACCTATGGCGGCTGCGAGGTCTTTTGGACCTACGGCAATTCGCATTATCACGGCTATATGAAAGAGGGTGCTTGCCGCATTAAGAGCAAGCGGTCGGGTAAGACTTTAATCATAACGGATGACTTACAGCTTTCAGAAGACAGTATTTGGATCCGGGACGAAGCCGTCGATACGGACGGGCATTATGTCTATGGTAACAAAGCCCGAGTGCACCACAAAAATAATCGCGCGCAGATATTTAATTGCTGGGTCGCGCCGCAGAAAAAAGACGGCAGCTATGGTTTTGTCAATAATCTGCAGATCCATGACCAGGGCGGATGGATTCGGATTCCCGCGACGGATGACTATAACGAAATTGGCTTGAAAATGCGGAATGTCATTTGGCCGTCCGGTAATAACCGTCCGTCGCGCGTGCTATACGCCTATCGCGGCGGGGACGAGGAAACAGCTGTATCTTATGCGTGGACATCGCCGAATGAGCCGCGCTTGGGTATTAACTTACGCTGGGTGCAGGTCAGCTGTACAGAGGGGCAATCAACAATTAAACCCGGAATAAACCTGAAAACAGGTAGCGGGAACTAAGGAGGATAAGATGAAGACAATTCTAACATTATTGGCAGGTAGCGCCATTGCATTCACAGGATGCACGTCTGCCAATGCGCAGGATTTGGACTTGGATACGGCTGAAGGCGCGCTGAACGCAATGCGCAAAGTTCAATGTTCACTCGTGGATAATGAGCCGATTACTTATTATTGGCATGGTGACGCATTCTCTCGGAGGATGGGAGAGCGGGATAAGATGCTCTTTAAAGTCGAAGGGATGAATGTTCGGTCTTGTTCGACGATTAATGACGAAAAAATGGGCATGGGCTACCATCTCGTCTCGCGCGAAATCCTGCTTTATAGAGATGCAGATAGCGGAAAAATTTTAAAGACTTGGGAGAACCCGTGGACGAGCGAAGAGGTCGAGGTGATGCATGTCGCCAATGACCCTGTTAATCACAAAAGTTATGTGACGGGCCGAGACGGTAAACCGACGACTTTTGCGGGCGATATATTGGGAGACAAATGGCAGATGAATTTCACCATCCCGCTTTTCTATCCAAACCCCTTAGCCAGCGATTACCAGAAACAAATTGGCGGCACATATCACGCGACAGAAATGTTTAATTTTCTGGGCGATCTGGAAGATTTGAAAGACGGTTCGAAAAATACGGCTGCGGTTCAAGTCGGATGGGCGCGTATGTCAGATTGGCTGCCGTGGATGAATATGCAGGGCCGAGAGGGTATCATTTACATGCATACAGCCGGCCGCAAGGTCGATTCATGGGATGACATGCCGGATAGCATGAAAGATGAGATAAATAAGAATTATCCAGAATATGTAGCGCCGCCTCCGGAAGGGGATCCGCGACCTAATATGACGAGCTGGAAATATTATAAGCAAGTCAAAGACGGCAGTGTCAAACTGCCTAAGCGATAATACAAAGCCCGCCGGTTTGGCGGGCTTTTTCGATTTTAGGCTGACTCGTAAGCTTGCCAGTCATCGCTAATTTTTCTCTCATCCACTAGCGTGCGGGAGAAGAGCGCATCATTTTTGAACCAGTGCCAGGTCCTCGCGCGCTTTGTGCCGCAATCTGAAATCTGTATCATCTCGTAAAGATAGAGATCCGGGTCGCCTGTCCGGGTCCAATTCAATACGGTCGTTCGATTATGAGTGTCTAACGTCATATCCGCGGCCCAGCCTTGGATAAATTCATTGTCCCACCAAAGCCGGCCATCCTTTACCTGTGCCGGAAAGTCGCGCGTTTCCGTTTTTCCGCTATCCCAAGTATAGATGTTCGTCTGATGGTAGAGGTGATCGCCATTTTCCGGGAAACGGCAGAGCAGGCGGGATTTGTGCTCGTCAATTTTATTTCCGTCGGCATCATAATGACGGTAAATCCCGTCCCAAACACCTTCATGCCGGGCCAATACCGGATGCGCGGCTTTCAACTCATTAACTGTCTTTGGATTACTCATACCAAACCTCCTCTAAAATTTTAAGCCTGTCTAACGCAGGTGCAGATGAAGAAGTTGAGAATTCGCAAACTTTGGAGTTTAGACGCTAAGCCCGCCCGCGATGAACGGTGAAATCTTCGCGCCCGCCTAATTCACGAATTTTCTCGATATTCAAAATCTCGCAGCTATGAGAATCGGTGAAAGAGATAACCTTTGATTTCTTTAATGCTGAGAAGGCGCGGCTGACGGTTTCAATTGTCAGGCCGAGAAAATCAGCGATATCTAACCGGGTCATAGGCAAGTCGATTAGTTCGCTTTTTTCGCGCGGGCCTTTGGCTGAAAAACGGGCTTGGTTTGCGCGTAGGTAAAGCAGGAAAGACGCTACGCGTTCTACCGCAGATCGTTGACCAATCGTATAAATATGATCGTGAGCAGATTCCAGAATACGGGTCAGAACTTTACGGAACTCAGACCCAAAAATCGGAGACGATTCCAAAGCCTTTTCCAATGCTGAACGGGGATATGTTATGGCTTGAACTTCTGTTAGCGCTGTTGCCAAATTTGGATAGCGTTCCGTTGAGGATGCCCCCAAAAACTGCCGCGCCCCAAGGAAGGCTAAAATCTGACGTCGGCCATCACGGCCATTGCGCGCCAAGGCAACGGTGCCGTCGAGGAGATCGAAAAAGTAATCCGTCCGGTCCCCTTCCGTCATCAAATGTTCACCGGGTTCGAAGTGTCTTTCACTCCCTTCCGAGAAAAGAAACTCAAGCTCAGGTGTCGAATAGTTTTTCGCCATCTCGGCCAAATGTCCGCGTCGCATTATCATGAAAACGCTTTATGGGTAATTTACAGGTTGAGCAAGTCAAAGGCGGTGGTCTCGCCCGACTCCATTGCGCCCTCCATACCTGTGTGTAATCGAGACAAATGTTCACCCGCGAAGTAGAGCCGCCCGGCGGGTTTACCCATATCTTTGGCCCACCGCCTCGCTTGTCCCGGCGCCCAATGCATATAGGCTCCCCCAGCGAGTGGATTGCTCTCCGTCCAATTTACGACATGGGTAAGATCGAGTGTATTCGCCAGCTCCGGTCTGACGGTCATGATCTCGTCCAGGCAGTTTTTCAATGCGGCTTCATCGCCGGACTCTAACCAGTCCTTGGTGCCTTCGCCGTTTATCCACGTACGGACAAATCCGGTGAGGTCGCTATTTTTATCTGTCCCTGCAAAGATTCGCTCAAGTGGATTATCTAGCCACATGTTCGGGGCAATCCCATCGGCATCCCAATATTGATCCGAAAAACGGCCGTGAAATTGCAGAATTTGCGTGTAGGGCAAAGCTGATATGGCGTCTCTTTGGGTGCGGCTTAGATCGGCAGATAGTCTCTCCATCTTCCGCAATCCGCCAAATGGAATGGTGCAGATGACATGTTCCGCAACGAGCGGCCGAGCGAAGCCTTTTGCTTGTATCTCCACGCGGTCCGGTTTTGCCGTGATGCTCTGTATAAATGTTCCGAGCTGCACTGGCCGATTTAGACTTGCCGCCATAGCTTCTGGCAGCCGTTGCGCGCCGCCCTCGACATATTGCGTCGGTCCCATATCCACACTCTGCTTGTAGATTTGTAAGGATCGATGAAGGTTCAGGACTGAGTAAGTTTCCAAACGATTGGCATTTAAGGCGCGTTCGATGAGCGCTTGCCCGTCGCCATTAAATCCGCGCCTCGACAGAAATTCCGCTGCAGAGATGTCCATCGCTTCCGGCGCGTCCATCCAAGCGTCGGCTGACTCTAATCCCGGCTCGGCGGCCAATAGACGAAACAGTACGGAAGCAGGGGGAGTCTTTTGGAATGCCGCTGGGAAGTCCGAAATATTCAAATCTTGCGCGCTTTGCCACGCATCATTCAAGTAATAGGCGGTTGCCGGGCCGCGTCCTTTTTCCTCGTAAAGTGGAACGTTCAATCGGCTGGCGACATCCAGAATGCGGGCATAGCTCGCCCCGATTTGTTGACCGCCCCCCTCAGTCAGACCTTCGGCATGCTCAATCGTAAACATACGTCCGCCAACGCGTTGTTCGGCCTCAAGAACCAGAACGTCCTTGCCTTGTTCCTCGAGAAGCATGGCGGCATACAGGCCCGATAGTCCGGCTCCGATGACGACAACCTGAGCCTCAAATGCCTGCTTTCGCGCTGTGCAACCCGCGAGTGAAAACGCCGTCAGTCCCGCCAAAGCGCCGCGTCTGGTCAATCTGATTGTCATAGGTCAAATTCCCCTCGCCATTTCTCTCACATGGCATATGCTATTATATAAAGATATGAAGGGACATCATGAGTGATTTATCTCAAGAGCCGACGGCCATAAAACCTGCGAAGGGCGAATGGGAAAACGGATGGCCGATTGTTCTGGCCTCACTTGTGGGTATCATGTTGTGCTTATCGCCCCTGCCATATTGGGCGCTCAATGTCATCGGGCCGGAGCTAGGAAAAGAATTCGGCTGGACCCGTCCGATGATCACAGCCGGCTATCTTTACATGACAGCGGGCGTATTGGTCAGTGCGCCTATTGCAGGCCTGTTGGTTGATAAAATTGGGGCAAGAAAAGTCCTTCTCCCATCAATTGTTGCGTTGGGGTTAGGCACAATGTCATTTGCGCTCATGACATCTGACCCGCGTGTCTTCTATTTTATTTTCTTTGTCACGGCGGTCTTAGGGACAGGCACGTTGCCGATTACTTGGACGAAAGCGATTGTAAATAACTTCGATAAATATCGGGGCTTAGCCCTTGGGATCGCCCTGACAGGCACAGGGTTTTACGGTTTTGTTGCGACGCCTTCTATTCAGTTCATGATTGACCATTTCGGCTGGCGCGTGGCCTATGTGAGCGTCGGGGCTCTGCCTCTGATTTTCTCTTTACCCATCGCTTACATACTTTTTCGGGACGAAAAAGAGGAGAAATCGCTCGCAGGGCGGGAGCAAAAACAGGGCGTGAAGCGATTACTGGTTATGGGCGGAATTTTCGCGACGGCCCTATTCGTATCCATGCAGGTCGTAACAGCTATGGGAGGATTCGTTGGGGTAATAGTTCTGATGGCCGTGTTCCTCATCGCTTACTTGATTTTGGTCTATATGCGGAGTGATCCGGGCAATCCTGAACTCATAGGATTATCCTTGCGCGAAACCTTCAGAAATTATCGATTTTGGGTGATCCTCTTCGCGTTTCTTTTGCTGGGTGCCGTTGTGTCCGGGATTATTGCCAATTCAAAGTTTATCCTATTGGACAAAGGCTATTCGCCTCAAGACGCGACGCACCTGTTTATTGGCGCAGGGGTCATCGGATTATCCACCATTGTCGGGCGCTTGCTCGGCGGATGGCTTGTTGACCATTTTTGGGCGCCCGCTATCGCTTTTGTTTTTATGAGCCTGCCCGCTATTGGCTGCTTCATTCTCGCGGGTGATATGAGCATTGGCATGAATGTGTTTGCTCTGGTGCTTGTCGGGATCGCCGCCGGAGTCGAGTTTGACTTGATGGCCTATTTCGTTTCGCGCTATTTCGGAATGCGATCTTACGCCTTGATATATGGCCTGATCTATGCGGCTTTTGGATTGGGCTCGGGCACCTCTCCAATCATATTCAATATTCTCAGGGGCGGCGATGAAGATTATTCGAGCGTTCTTAAAATGGTCGCAGCGGGATTTGTGATAGGCGCTGTGCTCCTACTGAGCTTGGGCAAATATCGAGACTTCCCTGAAGCGTCTTAACGGGACAAAGCCTGAACGCTAAGAGTTGCTTGGTTTGCTTCTACCAATCGCTATTTTGTATAAAGGCAATGTAATAGGCATGCGTGCATTTCGAACATCTAGCGGGTATACAACTTACTGCTCAGTATAGTTTTCAGCGAACCATTTTTTGAAAGTCTCACTCTCTTCTTTAGTCAGTGTCAGACCAAGTTTAGTCCGCCGCCAAAGTACGTCATCAGCCTGGGTGACGAACTCGTGTTTGACGAGATAATTAACTTCTTCCTCCGACAAAATTGGACCGAACATCTGACCAAGACTTTTGTTCTGCTTGATGATTATTTCACTGCACGTCCCATAACTGCGTGCTAAATGCTTGAGAACGTTGCGCCCAATATGTGGGTATTCTTCTTGCAAAGCGGTCAAAAAAGATTCGAAGTCAGTATTTGGAATATCCCCGCCGGGGAAGATGGCTTCGCGTGTCCACGCATCCGACATAGTGCTGTAAAAAGGCCGGAGCTTTTCCAGTGCATGTTCAGCTAATTTGCGAGACGTAGTAATTTTCCCACCATAGACTGAAAGAAACGGCGCGTCGTTAGTCTCATCATAAAGAGATAGAACATAATCCCGTGTTACGGTTGACGCGCTGTCACTCTGATCATCATATAACGGCCTGATGCCTGAATAAGACCAGAAGATATCTTTCTTTGATATTGAGCGCATGAAGTACTCATTTGTCGCGTCACAGAGATAAGAAATTTCTTCTTCTGAAATTTCCGCTTTGCCATCATCTTTTGAGCAGGGCACATCAGTAGTACCGATAAGTGTGTAATCTTGTTCATAAGGGATTGCGAAGATAATACGATCGTCGGAGTTTTGAAAAATGTAGGCTTGAGGACCGTCGAATAATTTGTGAGTAACAATATGACTTCCTTTGATCAGCCGGACGTCTTTTCCGTTATTCCCCGTGTCAACTTTCTTCAAGACGCGGGACACCCATGGACCGGCCGCATTCACAACGCCCTTGGCATATATGGTTTTTAAATATCCATTTTTGAGAATTTCCGCTGAGTAAATGCCATCTGTCTGAATAAGCTGTTTTACCTCTGTACGGGTTGAAATATCAGCTCCCTTTGCCTTTGCATCCATCGCGTTAAGCACCACGAGCCGCGAATCTTTGACCCAACAATCTGAATATTCAAACCCCTTTTTTAATCTAGGATGCAGGAGACCCGCATGGTCGCCTCTTAGCAAATTCACTGTACGCGTCGGGGGAAGAATTTTCCGTCCGCCCATGTAGTCGTAGAGAAACAGACCTAACCTCAGAAGCCATGCAGGCCGGAGGCCTTTGTCATAGGGCAATACAAAACGTAATGGCCAGATGATGTGCGGCGCGGCTTTTAAGAGGACCTCGCGTTCTTTAAGAGACTCCCGCACCAGCCTGAACTCATATTGTTCAAGATATCTCAATCCTCCGTGAATGAGCTTTGTGCTGGCGGAAGACGTATGACTGGCAAGATCATCTTTTTCACATAATAAAACTGACAGTCCTCTACCGGCAGCATCGCGAGCAATAGCGGTGCCATTGATGCCCCCGCCTATTACCAATAGATCATAGATATTTGTCATTATCTGAGCCCATTAAATATCAAGCAAATAGGTTTCTTTAAGGCTTCCCCAGTGTTGGGGATCCCTTGCCAAAGACCGTGTGGGCATCCCACTCAGCTTTTTGTCCAAATGCAAAGCGGTTCAAAAGCAACGCCATTGATACGCTTGCAATTAAAGTGACCGCCATCATGTGGATGTAACCACCGCCCGGAAGTTTCGGCCATCCAAAAACGAACGTCGCATAGAGCAGAACCCCAAAGATGACCGAGAGGATCATGGCGTAGGGATTTACGTTTTTAAATAGCAGCCCGACTATAAAGGCCGACAGGATCGGCATAGACAAAAGCCCGTAAAGCGTTTGAACGGTGTTGATTATGCTCTGTTCCGGATTATTGAAAATTGGAATCACCGCAAAAGCAAGCAGCACCATCGAAATTGAAACCCAAAAAGAGAGTTTCTTCACATTCGGTTTTTTACTGAAATATGTTTCGTGAATATCGCAAACCCAGAGGGCGGCCGAAGCGTTCAGAATGGAATTGAATGTTGTCAAGACGGCTGCAGCGATGGCGGCAGCAAAAGCGCCTGACAAATACCCGGGCAACAGATCCCCGACAATCCGACCATAGGCCGCATCACCGATATCGCCGTAGAGCTTGTATGAAACAATTCCCGGCAGAACAATGATTGGGGGGACAATTAGTAGACGTATCCCGGCTGCTGTAAGAATGCCTTTCTGAGCCTCTTTCACACTGGGCGAAGCCATCGCTCTTTGCGTAATGGTTTGATTAGTCGACCAGTAAAACATTTGAATAAATATCATGCCTGTGAATAGCGTCTTCCACGGAATGTCTGATTCCCGGCTACCAATAAGAGTCAACCGCTCCTTGGGTATGCCGGTGAAATCAAAGTTTATCGCATTCAATGCAATCAGTGTAACGACAATCGCCAGACCCAATAAAAGAACGCCTGAAAACGTATCAGAGACAGCGACGGCTCTAAGGCCGCCAAAAATTGCATAGGCCGAGCCTATCAATGCAAATATTGCTGCAATAATGTAGAGATTGACGTCTATTCCAAACATATTTTGCATGAAAAGTGAGCCACCATAAAGGATGGCCGGTAGAAAAATAAATATATTTCCGAGCAAAAAGAGGATTGATATTAAGGCTCGGATATGTGGATTGTTAAAGCGTTTCTCGAGCAGTTCAGTTGTCGTGGTGCAATTATATTTATAATATACGGGAATAAAAACGAAACACAGCATCATGAGACCGACGACGGCGGCAAGCTCCCACCAAGCCAGTAATGCCATTTGATTCCCGTTCATTCCGACAAGCTGGTCTGTCGACAAATTTGTTAGTGTGATTGAGCCCGCTACAAAATACCATTTCAACGATCCACCTGCGAGAAAATATTCCTGCTCACCATCTTCGCCATGCCGGGCTCCACGGCAATACCAATAGGTTACCCCCCCGATAAGAGCTGTCAGGCCTATAAAAACCAGTATTTGTGTAAGCTGAAGATCCATTTTCTTCCCCGTCAATTTTGCCCAACTAGGACATTGTTATTTTTTCTATTGACCAGCATGATGTTTGCCGCCGGTATCTCTCGGTCATCGACAACAAGCGAGACATTGTCGTAATTCACATACAGACGGAAATCGCCGAAATCACGACAACGCAGTCCGCCCGGCATATGTTGTGTCGTAAGCCCCGCCATTTCAGCGACCGATTTGAGAAGCCTGTCAAAGGATTGTTGATCCGGCCATCCGCAAATATACTGCACGCTTCCAGACTCAACCACCGCTGGATGCCCATCTGTTGTCGATTCAATAATGGCTGATTGAGCTTCAACGAATTCCCGCCAAATGTGAAAGGCGCCGCCATTTTCAAGTCTTATGGCGCTGCCGGGTCTTAAACTTTCGACGGCTGTCACTTTTACATCTAATGCATTCATGTCGGGCGGTAGATGAGCCGGAATTTGAAAATCTTCAGTCTTGGATCCCGTACGAGGACCTAAAATTAATTTGCCACGAAATGTTTCGATAGCTAGCCGTAAGCCGTCAGTCCAGGCCATCAATCCTGGAATGAGCACGAGTTTTCGCGATCCGAAATCCTGCGTATCAGGCGGTAGTATATCGACCGACAGGCCCATGCGACGTAAGCCGCGATACATATCGAAAACTAAACGAAAATAATCAAAGTCTTTTCCCTGAGGCTGTATTTCCCAAGCCCAGGCTGACTTATAGTCAAATACGATGGCTACCGGAGATTCATCGGCATCCCCGCTTATCAAGTCACTAATTTCGCCCGCGACTTTGCTGACTTCCGCCATAGCAGGGGAATCCCCGTAATCCGCGCGCTGCAAACCCGCATGCATTTGTTCCTGTGCGAAAGGGGCTTGCCGCCAACGGAAATAGGAGACGACCTCAGCTCCGTGGGCTATGGCTTCCCATGTCCATAACCGCACCATGCCGGGCAATGGGGCGGGGTTATATGGCGCCCAATTTACCGGACCGGGTTGTTGTTCCATAACCCACCAACGCCCATCTCCTATGGCTCGGTAGAGGTCATGATGGAAAGCAGCAAAATCAGGGTCTCCCTGACGCGAAAAGCGTTGTTTCCAATCATCGCCATCGTCAGAACGATCTTCGAGAAATCCGAGCGGGTAACTGTCCCAGCTCGCAATATCTAAATCTTGCCCGACTGCGAAATGGTCAAAATCTGTAATACGTCCCATATAGTTATGGATCAGAGGCGCATCCGTATGTTGTCGCAGAACATCGACTTGGACTTTATTAAAAGCGCCAACTTGATCTGATGAAAAGCGGCGAAAATCCATCACATGGGCCGGATTGGCCTCGGTTACAGTGAGGTTAGGTAAATCGATTTCCTCAAAATTCCCATATTCCATCGACCAGAACACGTTTCCCCAAGCGGTGTTAAGGGCTTCGATGGACTTATATTTTTCTAACAGCCAAACGCGAAACGCCGCTTCTGCAGCCTGGCTGTATGAGAGAGTTGTATCGTGACAGCCATATTCATTATCGATTTGCCAGCTTTGGATGTGCGGGTTCTTGCCGTAACGCTCACCGAGCTTAGACGCGATACGGTCGCATTCCAATTTATAGCCTTCATGAGAGAAACAATAATGTCTGCGCGAGCCGAATTTTCGAGGACGCCCATTTTTATCACACGCCAGTATATCAGGATGTTTTGTGAGCATCCAGCGGGGCGGGGTCGCGGTTGGCGTACCTAAAACTATTTTCAGGCCAGCTTTGCCTAATGTCTCAATGGCACTATCAAGCCAGTCCCAATTAAAATTATCTTCGCGGGGCTCGATCCGGCTCCAAGCAAATTCGCCAATGCGCACCCATGATAGGCCGGCTTGGACCATAGCCGCTGCATCAGCTGCCCAAACAGTCTCGGGCCAGTGTTCCGGGTAGTAACAAACACCGAGCGCAGGTGTCATGACCATGTCTTTTGATGAAACGCCCAAGCTGTAGCGATAATATTTTCAAGCTCAGAATGTTGCGGGGTAAAACCAAGAATGGCTTCTGCTTTAGACGCATCTGCATAAAGCCGGGTAAGATCACCATCTCGCCTCGCACCGACATCATAGGGAACCGGATGGCCCGTGACCTTTTCAATAGAGTCCAAAATTTCAAGAACACTGACGCCTTGACCCGTGCCTATGTTGACTTCAGCGGTATCTAATCCAGCCTCTAATGCCTTCACTGCGCCCAGATGTGCCAGCGCTATATCTGTGACGTGAATATAATCGCGTATGGGCGTTCCATCCGGCGTATCGTAATCCATCCCCAAAATCGTCATTTTGGGGGCCTGTCCGGCCGCGGCCTTCATCGCGTTAGGTATTAAATGTGTTTCCGGATCATGCTCTTCGCCGATATCACCGTCAGCATCAGCGCCTGACGCATTAAAGTAGCGCAGTGTGACATAATTCAATCCGTAAGCCTTATGAAAACTTTGGATCATGTGCTCAATAGCGAGTTTGGTTTTGCCATAAGTCGAAAAGGGGTTTTGCAACTCGCTTTCGGTAAGCGGCATATTTGGGGTTTCACCATAGGTGGCGCAGGTGGAGGAGAATATCAGGCGATCAATTCCCGCCTTCCTCATAGACTTTAACAGCGTCAGCGCGCCGACGACGTTATTGTCGTAAAATTCCGCAGGATTTCTTTCGCCAAATCCAACTTCGATTGAACTGGCCAGATGGATAACAATTTTTGCGTCAGGAAATTTTGCGAAGCTTTTATTGAGGGCCTCATCATCTCGCACATCGACCGTCACCAAAGGCCCCCACCTGACCGCATGCTCATGGCCGGAAGATAGGTTATCGAAAGTGATTGGCCGCCCGCCGTGCCGATGAATTTCCTTGCAGACATGGCTACCAATATATCCAGCGCCGCCTACGACGATAAAGTCTTGTCCCGTAAGATCATAACGCGCGCTATTCATTTAACTATCCTAGCAGACATAAAATGCGTCCGGATGACGGGATAGAACATCATCTTTCCAGCCTTGCAATTTATCTCTTTGGACACAGGCAACTATGCAGCCGCCAAAACCGCCGCCGGTCTGTCTGGCTCCGAGCGCGCCGGATTTGATCGCATCGTCGACAAGCCTGTCAACGGGCGGGAGGGAGATTTCAAAATCATCTCGCTGTGACGTGTGGCTTTCAATCATCATTTGCCCGAAGGCCTGCATATTTTTAGCTGTCATGAGTTTTACAGCTTCCACCGTTCTGAGGTGATCTGTCATGCAGTGCTTTGCCCTGCGCTGAATATGATCAGGCAGTCCAGAGAGCGACGCATATTCCCTCTCGCTCATGAGGCAGATATCATCGCGACCAAGAAAGTCTTTAATGACATCGCATTCTTCTTTGCGAATCTTATAGCGTCCTTCGCTCAGTTGCCGAAATTGACCGGAATGGACGACGGCCATGTGATAGTCGGTGGGTAAATCAACCAAATCAAAATTTAAACTGTCTGTCTCAAGAGCAAGCGCTTGGCCGGGGCGAGCGATGGCGATAGCCATTTGGTCCATAATTCCACAAGGCATACCTATGAATTCATTCTCAACGCGGCGTGCTAAAACTGCAATGTCTATGTCTGAGATATCTTGGCCGGAAAGCTCCCGGCCGATTTTCAAAACGCATACGATAATTGCAGCTGAGGACGAGAGCCCTGCGCCAAAGGGGAGGGTGGTTTCGATTGCAATGTCTGCGCCGCCCTTTAGCAAGCCGACTTTATTCGCGTATATAACCGCGCCCGTCACATAGTCCGACCAATGATCCTGAGGTGAGTCGGACAAAGAGCGTTCTGCGAAAGTCTCGAATTTATCGGAAATAATTCGGATATTGCTGTCTTCTCGAGGACTAAGCGCAATTGTCACTCCAAGATCAATGGCTGTCGGAAGCGCCATACCGCCATTATAATCGGTATGCTCCCCAATTAAGTTTACACGCCCCGGTGTGAACAATGTCGCACTGGGGGCTGAACCAAACACATCTTTAGATGTTTCCGCAATCATTTGAACGATCTGAGCGTTTTAGCGGCGACTTCAGGCATGACATCTACAGTGAACACACCTGTCGATTGCTCAACTGACGCCAGATATTTTACGCGGTTAGGGGCGCGTAATAAGGGATAAAACTGAGCGGTAAAGTGGAAGCTTCCTTCACTCCCCGCCGGCGCAGCATGAAGGCTGAGCATATAGGCAGTCGGGCGTTGGAACAACTCATCATAGCGCCGGGTAATGTCGCCTAGCAGATGCGCAAAGCCATCCTGCTCAGCCTCATTAAAAAGCCAAGGCCCGGCTTTCCGCTCGCGCGGCGCAATCCATACTTCATAAGGGAACCGCGCATAAGGTGGGCACCAAGCCACCATTCCCCCGGCGTCAGCGACTTTATAGCCTGCTTCGCAAGTTTTGATGGCGTCTGAGAGATCATAACCTTCGGCAAAAGCCGTAGCAGCTTGTTTTTGTACATTCGGTATAAATGGGAAGGCATAAATCTGTCCGTGAGGATGGTGCAAGGTGACGCCGACCTCATCGCCTCTGTTCTCAAACGGCATTACAAATTTATGCCCCTCGCCATATAAGGTTTCGTAGCGGTCTATCCATGTGCTGAGCAGTAATCGGCGTTTATCTTGACCAATGGATGACAGATTGCCTGTTGCATCAGGCCCGTAAACCACAACATCACATCGGCCTTTTGCGCGCGCTATTTTAATGTCGGCGGTTGATACAGGTTGAGGCGCCTCGGCATGAAGGCTGGTAAATTTATTCTCAAACACAGCAAGCTCAAAGTTTGAGAACGGGATTTCCGTTGCTGGGCCGCCCGGTCGCGATGGCGCGAGCGGGTCATTGGCTTGTGACGGTTTAAATGTTCGGTTCTGCCTGTGCGGGGCATATACGTTCCATTCCTGACGCAGCGGATGCCAGCGTAATTCACCGCCCTTAGCGACCTCACCCGCCTCTTGTTTTAGAGGCATCTCAATGTGGTTTTGGAGGCCATAAAGAAAAATATCACGACCATCCACTTTGGTAAATTGTCGACGATAAATCGCCTGTCCGGCAATGGTTCGAGAGAGAATAAGGGAATTATCACACATCGCACCCGTATCTTCTTCACCATGTGCGAGCGGTTTCATTCGGAGGCCTTGATTTTCTAAAACGAACATTCTCATAGCCGCAGATGAAAACGATGGCTAGTGAAAAGTTCCTGTCGCCGAGACGCCGTGATAATGCTATAGGCAAACACAACCAGAGTGGAAATAATTTATGACTCAATTTCAACCCTCGAAGCGCCAAGTTTCGATTCTAACCATGGTGGAAAGTCAGGGCTTTGTGGCGACGGAAGCGATGGTTATTGAATTTGATGTTACACCGCAAACAATCAGGCGGGACCTAAATGAATTAAGCAAACATGGGTTATTAGCGCGCTTTCACGGCGGAGCAGGGCAAGCTAAAACAGCTGAGAATCCGCCTTATCAGGCCAGGCTTCAGACCAGTGTTCAGGCCAAGCGGATGATTGCCGCGAGAACTGCCGCCTTGATACCTAACGGCGCCTCAATTTTTTTAAGCACCGGGACGACCATAGAGGCTATCGCAGAAGCCCTTTTGGGGCACAAAAACTTACATATATTCACCAATAACCTGCATGTAGCGCAGATTCTGATGCGAAATGAAGATTTTCAGATAATTGTCTCCAGCGGGCAAGTGCGGCATCATGACGGCGGCATAAAGGGCGCATATTCCGAAGCGTTTATAAATAATTTTCGGATGGATATTGGGGTAGTCGGTATTAGTGGTGTGGACGAGGACGGCACTCTACTGGAATATGATCCTCAAGAAGTCATAATCGCTAAGACCATTCTCGCAAATTCCGCCAAAACGATTTTGGCCGCAGACCATTATAAGTTTGGACGCAGAGCCATGAACCGGATTGGACATATGCGGGATTTGGACCTCATTGTTACCGATAGCGAATTGGATTTGGTTTTCAAAAATATCTGCACGACCGAAGGCGTAGAGCTTCATGTGGCTGACTCATAAAATATCGCGAATTAGGTCCATTGGGCGATGAAACCGCCATGTTGTAAAAAGAACACAATGTTCGAAAAAGAACATTTTTAGGATTGACGTTAAAGTCGATTTCTTTCATCCACTCTTCAATTATTGAGAATCCGAAATAAGTTCGGGACCATGGGAGAGTAACAAATGTCATTCAGTAGAAAGAATTTTTTCGCGTGCACAGCCGGAGCTGCCGCTATGTTGGTCGCAATGCCCGCTATGGCACAGAGCAGCAACGACGATGTCGTTATCGCGACAGGTATTCGTAGCTCGCTGCAACAATCACTCGACATTAAACGCGACTCAACATCCGTGGTAGATGCAATTTCAGCCGAAGATGTCGGTAAGTTTCCTGATTCAAACATCGCAGAAAGCTTGCAGCGTATTACGGGGGTCTCCATTGACCGTGACGGTGGCGAGGGTCAATTCATTACAGTCCGCGGTCTAGGGCCGGAGTTTAACGCCGTTACAATTAATGACCGCACAATCGCGACAGATAATGATGGCCGCGAATTTTCATTCGACGTTTTGTCTTCCGACATTATTCAACGCGCTGAAGTCTTCAAGTCCTCGGATCCGACTCGTCAGTCAGGCGGAATTGGCGCGCTTGTAAACATCGTGACGGCTCGTCCTTTAGAACGTCCCGGCACAAATTTTGCGGCGTCAGTTTCCGGAACTTACGATACTTTGCGGGAAGAAGTTTCACCGGAAGGTTCTCTTGTAGGGTCTTGGACGAATGATGATAACACTATCGGTTTTGCCGGCGGCATTTCTTACTCGGACCGCAAAGCGCAACGCGACCGTGTTTTAACCAATGGTTTTTCTGCCCGCGGCGGTGCTGACTTCATTAATACAGGCGGTGCAGGCACTGCAAATGCGGCAGGTCTTACTGACGCAGCGAATGTTGAGCGGCTCCCTGCAAATGCTCGCGTGCAGCAACAAGCTATTGTTAGTCGAGACGTACAAGATCGTGAACGCATCACGGCTAACGGAACGGTTCAGTTTGCGCCAACTGACGACATAACTCTGACCGTCGACGGACTCTATACTGAGTTTACAGTCGATTCCTTTGACCGGCAATTCTCGGGATTTTTTAGCCCGCCTTTCATTGATCCGGTTGTCGATGCAAACGGTACAGTGACATCTTTCTCCCGTCCGGGACTCGACTTTTTGGCTCGTAACCCGGGTTTGACGACGGGTCCGTCACAAAATGATAACGTCCTGACCTCCGATAATCGCGAAGCCTCGACATATTTAGTTGGAGCCAATGTGGATTGGAATATTAGTGACCGAGTCACAGCTAATTTCGATGTCTCAGGATCCAAAGCAGACCGCGACGGAACAAACCCTTTTGTTGTTCTGGGCGCATTGGCCCCGGTCTCTCCGCTAATTGAAATCCCTGAGGGGTCCGAAATTACATCCCTGACTAACATTGTCGGTGCTCAGGATGCCTCCATTCAGCGCCTTCACTTCGTAAATGTCGCCCGAACAGTGGTAGAGGACGATGTCTTTGAGGCGAAAGCTAAATTGGACTGGGAATCAACAACGGGCGAAGAGATAGTTACGGTTGGCGCAGCTCATACAAACCGGACGAAATCGCGTGATTTGTTTGACAACTTTTCTCCCACACAGGGCGGCGGTATTTTCTGCGCCTATTGTGGATATGGAACGGACTTTGATGACAGCATCCTTACCGAAGTCAATTTGAACGGTTTTCTTGGCGGCGTAGATGGACGTGACGGTATTCCGCTCAATTTCCTGACAGCCAGTTTCGAGGACGCCTTCGCTCAACTCAACTCTGACGCGGCGATCTCAGATCCAAACCGCTCAGGCCGTGGCGCCTTGTCGGACGCAGAGCTTCGTGCACGCCGCGACGCATCGGATTCATTTCTTGGCTTCTACGATCCCGAGTTTAACCCGGCCGGAAGTTTCTCTGTCGACGAAACTGTAAACTCCGTATTCTTCAATGCGTCTTGGTTGGATAAGCAATTGGGTTCGATCCCATTCTCTGCAAACTTCGGATTCCGAATTGATCATACAGAAACATCTAGTTCTGGTGTTGACCAACCTGTGACCCAGTTCCGCGAGTCGGACGGCGATACACAGCTTATCGCAATCTTTGCAAATCCAGCAGAAGTCACGATCGATAATAGATATACTAACTTCTTGCCGTCCGCGAACGTGAAGTTTGATGTGGCTGAAGATAAAGTGGTGCGCTTGGCCGCGTCCAAAACAGTTACGCGGCCGACGCTGACGGCACTGGGGGTCGCCAACGCCTTTGGCGGTCGTGCAAATGCCCCTACGTCCACCGGCGGCAATCCAAATCTTGAGGCCTTTGAATCATCAAACTTTGATGCCTCATTTGAATGGTATCTTGATGAGCTGAGCTTCCTTGGAGTGACCGGTTTCTACAAAAGTTTTGATAACTTCCTTGAGTCCCAAACATCGCCTGTTGCAGGACAAGTCGTCTTCCCGGCGGGTAACGCCTCTAACCCGACTGCAAATGATGTTACGCGCGCTGTGACTTTCCTAGACACACGCACACGTAACGGCGAAACAGGTAGTATCATCGGTGTCGAAGCGGCCCTTCAAAAGGCGTTTGAAAATGGCTTTGGCGCGGCGATCAACTATACATATGTTGATAGTTCAATTGACCGCGCAGCGGGATCAGGAAATGAAGATCTCGACTATAACGGACTGTCACCGCATTCTTTCAATGTCAGCGGGTTCTACGAGAAGGGCCCAATCCAAGCCCGCGTGACCTATAACTATCGTGATGAGTTCTTAGTTCAGGCCTTTTCTGACCAAGGTGAGCCGCGTCAGCGTGAATCCTTCGGGCAGTTGGATGCTTCGGCATCTTTCGATGTGAATGACACATTCCAAGTCTTTGCTGAAGGAATTAATATCCTTGATGAAGACACTCGGGATTTCTCTCGCTTCGAAAACCGCTTCCTGACCTATGAAGATACAGGTAGCCGCTTTACGCTTGGCGCGCGAGCGACATTCTAAATATTTCCCCTTATTTAGATTTGAAAAGGGTGGCTTCGGCTACCCTTTTTATTTTTCCACGACTTAATTCAAGCTTTCCAATTGTCCTAATATATCGGTATGGAAGATTATGAGTGCCATGATAACAGTCTCTGAAAATCTGACATTTTCTCTGACGAACAAAAAATTTTCATACGTGTTTAGAGTCTCACCTGAACGTCTGATTGAACATCTGTACTATGGCGGCACGCTACAGAATCCGGAGCAGGTTTCTATACACCACCTGCGCACGCAAAGAGAAACCTCATCTGTATTTGAAGGCCATCAGCATTTGAACCTGAGCGGAATGCCACAGGAGTTTCCGAGCTTCGGCACATCGGATTACCGTTTTCCTGCTCTGCATGGACGAAATGCCGACGGTAATACAATATTCTCTTTGCAATATAAAAAGCACAAAATTGTCAAAGAAAAACCGCGCCTCAAGAAACTTCCCTCTGCGCGGGGCGGTGATAGCGAAACGTTGGTTATCACACTTGAAGACACACTTCACAAATTAGAGGTCGAGCTTTTTTACACAATTTATGCGGATTACGGCGTCTTGGTGCGGTCGGCTAAATTCAAGAATAAATCCAAGGTAGAAATCCAGCTGCAACATGCGTTCAGTTCCGCTTTGGATTTACCGCCCGCAGAGTATGAAATTCTCCACCTCCATGGGACATGGGCGCGCGAGTTCAATGCAGAGCGCGTCGCCATGCCGAAAGGCCGCTTCGTCATCGACTCAGCCCGCGGCACATCCAGCGCTGCACACAATCCTTTTATCGCCGTCATGCAAAAGGGCACGACAGAAGATTACGGGCGGGTTTACGGCACCACGCTTATCTATAGCGGAAATTTTGCGCTCAGCCTTGAAACCGGAGAATTTGAAGATGTCCGGTTACTGGCGGGGATTAACCCTTTCAATTTTCACTGGCGCCTCAAGCCTGGGAAAAAGTTCTGCACACCAGAGGCTCTGCATGTCTATGCTGATAAAGGCCTGCGCAGTATGACCCATCTTTGGCATGACTTCATTCGTGAAAAGATTTCGCCGCCCAAATTTAAAAATATGCCTCGTCCCACCTATCTGAACACTTGGGAGGCCGCGTATTTTGATGTCGATGAGAACAAAGTTTTGCATCTTGCCGACAGAGCTGTTGACGTTGGCGTGGACATGCTGGTGCTCGATGATGGTTGGTTTGAGGGCCGCCGCGACGACACATCCTCGCTAGGTGATTGGCGGGCGGATAAAGCCCGTTTCCCATCGGGCATTCCGACCTTGGCCGCCAAGGTCAAAGCGAAGGGTCTTAAGTTTGGTATTTGGTTCGAGCCTGAAATGGTCAATCCTGACAGTCAACTTTTCAAAGACCATCCGGATTGGGCCATCCAGGTGCCCGGGCGAAAGTCTTCGTTGGGACGCAACCAGCTGACCCTGGATCTCTCCAGAGACGAGGTCATTGATTATCTTTACGGACAAATCGACGATATTCTGTCTTGTGGCGATATTGATTATGTCAAATGGGATATGAATCGAAATATGACCGAGGTTGGGTCCGGCGCCTTATCGCGAAATCGTCAACGGGAAGTCTCGCATCGCTATATGCTGGGGCTGTATAACCTTTTAGAAAGACTTACGACGCAATATCCCGATGTGCTTTTCGAAAACTGTGCGAGCGGGGGGAACCGTTTCGATCTCGGCATGCTGAGCTACATGCCTCAAGGCTGGATCAGCGACATGTGCGACCCCATCGGCCGCTTGGATATTATTAATGGGGCATCCTATCTCTATCCACTTGATGTCACGGCCGCCTATATCGGGCCATCCCCCAATCACCAGAATGGCCGCGTGTCTTCTATACAAACTCGTTTTCTCGCGGGCGTATTTTGTGCCGCTCGCGGCATTTCGCTGAATGAAACTGACATCGATGCCCATAAAGATGAACTTGTTCAATTCATGGCTCTGGCAAAATCTACCGCACAGGACATGGTCGGGGGCCGCTTTGACAGGCTTATGAAAAATGAAAATGAAGTCTGTTGGCAATATACAAGCCGCGATGAGCAGACGGTTTATGTCGCCTATTTCCATATTTTGTCCGCGCCCAATCTTCCCTTCAGGCGCGCGCTATTGATCGGCCTCGACCCTGAGGGTTATTACACTCCGGTCGATGGCGGCGTCAGCTACGGAGGTGACATGCTGATGCAAAATGGTCTTCCTTTGCCTTACGTCACGACCAGTCATGTGAGCGATAAGGTCCGTTATATGGATAAAGGTGATTTCTCCTCTCATCTTTTCACATTTAGGAAAACGGCGTCTTAATACTAAGAGGCGAATTGGACTTGTCGCGAAGCGAGGAGGGAAGGGGCTTGTTTGACTTTATAAACATCGCCGGACCTAACTCCACATCCGTTTTCTCGGCGAACAAAATGATTGCCAATGTTATAGTGTTGCGTTAATTGCGTGTTGTGTTTGAAACAGAAAACATATCGCCGATTGTAAATCGCCGAGCAACTTTTGCTCGCCTATGCTGCCTATTATTGGTCGCTGCTTTATTGTTTGCGCAAACGCTTTCAGCCGCGCATTCTCACGATCATTCTGACCACGAGCCGCTTAATCAAAGCTGTGAGGTTTGTGTCTTAGCTGTCAATAATGATGGTGATTTACATATAGTGGCCGATCTAGAACCTGATGTGGAAGAAACATCCTTCTTCTGGGCTCAGATTGACCGTTTAGCCTTACCTGAAGCTGAAAGTGCTCCGTCAGTTGACTATGCTGAAAGATCAATTGACCCGCCGCCTGACCCAAATCAGCGGCCCGATTCTGCCCGCGCACCACCCCTTTATATTTAGAACCTGAAACCGACTTACTTTGCGTGAGTCATCTTTTCGCATGCGCCATTGAAGGCGCTTGCGTTCTATTTTCTGATTTTAAATATATTTATGGAGTGACCTGTGCGTCCTTTAAAACTTACTTCCCTGCTATTCGCAGGTCTCGGCCTTGTGGCTGTCTCTCACCCTGCCTACGCGGGAATGCTTAGCCATCCATATGCAGCGCAAGCTTAAACATGATGATGTACTGGCAGTTCTCACCGAACTGTTCACGAGGCACGGACCGCCAGAACACATCCGCTCAGATAACGGCTCTGAGTTCACCGCTATAGCTGTGCGAGAATGGCTAGAGAAAGTGAAAGTCAAAACGTTGTATATCACCCCGGTTCACCCTGGGAGAACGGCTATAATGAAAGTTTTAACGGTAAGCTCCGCGACGAACTGCTCAACGGAGAAATCTTCTACACACTCAAGGAGGCACAAATCCTAACCAAACGCTGGAGACATCGTTACATCACCATCAGGCCACACAGTACGGTTGGCTATCGACCACCGGACCCAGAAACTATCTTGCTTCGCCCTGTTGGCCTGTCCTTCACTGCGTTACGGTCAGCCCAGTAGGACGACCATAACCGCCAAACTCTAACTTGAAAGGCGGACCACTTAATAGGGGCAGGTCAATATTGCCGATGTCCCCTCGCATTTTGGCTTTGACTTGTTGAGCCATGCCTTAAACTTTAAAAATGCATTATCTGTTACATCACCGACCGTATCTTTTGCTCTGCCAGCGACTTTGTTGCCAACTGCTCTAATATCTTCCTTAACAAAAATTTTTCGTGTGAATGTTATGCTTGATCAACTTTTAAGACGCCTAAAACTTTCCCTTTTAATCCCACTTTAGCATCCATACCGCGAAAATAAGGGAGCACGCCCCAATAATCATAACCGTCATCACGAGAAATATACCACGGCGACTGACACGTTCTATCGCATGCGTGTTTAAGCGCTCAAAGATCTTTGAGGCGCGTAAATAAGCCGATGCAAAAATAAGGATAGCGACGATGAGGAAGCCCGTTGCGATAAGTTTCGGAACCCACGCTGGCTCTAATTTTCCGAACAGCGCGTTAAATCCTAGAGCGATCCCCATCGTCGCCAAACCCGTGCGTATCCATCCTGCAAAGGTTCGCTCATTCGCCATAACCGTGCGATCCTCGGCCATTTCCGTTCGCTCGGTCGCGAGATCGTTGGATATTTTAGGGTTGCTCAAATCGGCCACGTATCGCTGACAAAATAGTCGATTGGACCATACTGAAAATTGTTGGACTGGCCAGCAGAGCAAGCTGTCATCGCAACGACAAGGTCCATCTCGGCGACAAAGGTTATACTGTCTCCCGAACGGCTTTTGGGCGGCAACACCTTAATCTTACCCGTTTTGCCGTCTACGTCCGTGTGCATGAATATATTGAAGGCTACGGGTATTTCGTCAGCCCCAATGTCATAGGGCCTCAATGCACGCTCAAAGTTACCCTGACATCCGTGATGCGGGTTTTTATCACCATAAATCATTCGGAATGTGTCTTTCGAGCAGGGCGTAAGAAGGAAATCGTGGCGGCCTACGTCGTCGTTCACAATTTTCAGCATCGGGCGGCTTCTATTGCTGTAAAGTGTGTCGCCAGTTGTCAAAAATATACGGCTCGCATAATCAATTGACCGCCCTGACGACAAGTACTCTGATGTTTCATTGAGGTTATAGCAGAGAAGATCTGAAACTTGCTCACCTTCAGGGTCAGTCACTGTGAGATATTGCCCATTTTTTACTAATAGCGCAGTTCCTGATCGTGGCTCAATTCTGCAGACATCAGTCATTAAACATTTCCTTCAATGGGGCGGTGATTTTGAAGAAGCCATGCCGCGAGAGACGTTTCAGCAATGTCGACCTGCAGACCAATCTTACAAGCCGTAGAATGTCTGCTCCTAGAACCTACGGCGAGGTCAGCAGCGCCTCGCGGGCAATCATGAATCTCTTCACCTAAATCAACGGGCCAACAGCCTGTTGAAACGTAATGGTTGTGTTCAACCCCGAAGTTTAGATTTCCGACAAATGTGGCGCTCATATACAGGTTCATCTCATGTTTCTTGGGGGTCTTTGCCTGTTAAGGCAGGGCGAAGTATGTAGCGGTAAACACCGAATAGGTTGATAGCGGTAAGAACTATATTTTGAATTGTAAGGGCCGGTTCTTCGTCTAAAATACCTATTGTGATCCAAGCGACGGATGCAACCGTGAAGACTACGAAGCCTAAGCCAGATACTTTTGCAGATACGTTAGTGGCGACCAAAATTGCTGCAACTATTGTCGTGGCTGAGGCAAACCATCTTAAAATCTCAATCATTATCGGCCTCTGAAGGGTCGCTTATCGTTTTTCTAGCTAAAGCAGCGTGATCAATGGGACATTCCCAATCATCTGTGATCTTACGTCCTGAGTATTGGCGAGCCTCAGATGTATTGCCAAAATCATCTAAAGATGGATTTATGGAGCCATGTATTTCTAAATCACGCTTTCGGATAATCGTCTTTAGTCTATCGAAGCGCCCATCCTCCCGCAGTTTCTCAAATTGGGAATGCGAGTTTAATACCAACATCGTATAGGGTGACCGCCGTGCGCCACGGTGTGCCGCCGGGTGCATACCTACGATAAAGAATGGATGCCCACCGATGCTAAGTGAAAAATGAGGGTTCTCGGGATCATCGGACACGCTGCTCGCCCATGACACATTGAGTGCTTTATCTAGTTCAACAAGGTCGCCAAGTTGCTCCCATAAAATACGTTCAAATTCTATTTCAGTGTCAAAAGCCGTTTCCGGGAATATCGCAACGAAAGATTGAACACGGGCATCTTCCAAATTTAAGGTGAGAAGATATTCGTGAATATCGAGGTAGAAGCTTGTTGTGGAACTTTCCGATGCGAGTTCGCGGTAGACTCGGTACTCAATCAACTTTTGGGATTGCGCAGCTTTCGCACCAACGCATGGAAAATTATCGTCCCTGATGAAGCTTTTGACCTTCTCAATAATGGCATCATCTGAATCTTTGCTGTCCTCAAGCAGTTCCGAGTATTTACTTTGAAATTTCAAACCAGGATCGATCATTTGGAATGTCTAACCGACTGCAAAATACGGTCCTCCAAGTCTGTGTCATTGTTCGTGTGAAGTACAGAAATATCTCCTGTCGTTTCCAGTACAACCGCTCTCACCTGTGAAAACCGCAGAACATTGGCCTCTCTTAACTTAGCAATGAGGTCATTTTCAGTTACCCTAGAAATTTTGAGGGCGTCGTAAAAAATTACGCCGTCACGCATCAGCAATAGGGGTTCATTATCGACAACTTTTGAGAACCAGTTCGTGCATTTTCTAAGGAAAGATAGACTGCCCTGTATAACAAAGAGAGAGCCAATGGCGATCGCACCGGCGAGTAGAGATGTAGATTTAGAGATGATGGTTGTCGCTAAGAGTGAGCCGACGGCGATTGTCATGGCAAAGTCGAAGGAACTCATTTTCGAGAAGCTTCTAAGACCCAAAATTCGAGTATATATAATAAGAAGTACAAATATTCCAACCGCTGTAAAGCTGATTTCAATGAGGGGAGGGATCATAATCTGAAATGCAGAAGTCATGTTTTTTAAATACCTTAAAGAAAATTGGTTCTACATAGTTACTTGTACTAGCGCATATGGGCCTGCTTCGTGACCGAAGTGATATAAACACGCCAAGAGTTTAACAGTTCCAATTAGTTACAACGTTTTGACAGCGATGCTGAAAAATTCGGAGGTAACGAGACTTGTGATGAAGGTCATTACAAAATATTCAACTAGGAATTTTGGAACCAAACGCCATGCGTTTCCAGTGTATCAGCATAACACTCAACATAAGGAACACACTATAACCAAGCAAACCTCTTCAGCTCTTTATGACACAGAAGGCTTTGTCACGTTAAGTGGTCTGGCCAGTATTTCTCTCTAATCGCCTTTTAAGCGCAAGCTGACCCCGTTACGATGTTCCATTCGGCTTGAGCTTTTTGCCTGAATTTTCTAAGTGATTTTCTTGAGATGAGGTGACGTCGATAATTGAAGAGATTGTAGATTTGGCCGTGGACTGAAAGCAGTTTTTGAGCGTTCCTCACTGATCTGAATCTTTGGGCTTTTAGTTCTCGCCTTCTTATCGGAACGTGCGAACATTCGGCGCGATTGTTCTTTCTTCCGCCGACATCTTGAAGATGTTTTAGGCCTAAGAGTTTAAGAGCGGCTCCGTAAGATCCAAGCTTATCGGTGACAATTTTCGTAGGTCTGACGCCTTGGTTCTTCAGGAGTTTCCTGAGTAATCGGGTCGCGGCTTTTGTATTCCGTCGTCTTTGGACAACAATATCGAGAACGGTGCCTTCATCATCGACAGCTCGCCAAAGATAAACTGTTTTTCCATTTATCTTTGTATAGACTTCATCCAAATGCCGAACAGGTGAGGGTGGTTCGGATCTAGACTTTATCCGTTTTGCGTATTTAGAGCCGAACTTGTCGACCCATCTGCGGATGGTTTGGTACGACACATCAACACCACGTTCGGTCATGAGTTCTTCGACGTCACGAAAACTCAGATTGAACCGGAAGTACATCCAAACGGCACGCTGAATGATGTCTGGATGGAAGCGATGGCGAGAATCGATTGAGGTTTTTATCGCTAGACTTTAGCGTAATGTCTGAAAACTGGCATTAACGTGACAAAGCCCGTCTCACATAATGCCAAATATCACCGCGTAGCCGTAGGTATTGGTCGGGTCGTCTAATTGCCTTCATCCTGCCATCTCCTGTGTAGCCTTTTGTAAGGCAAGAAGTGAGGCAAATCGCGCGAGTTACCGTATGGAAAGTACAAGGAAGAGGGATTTTCCGAGACTTTTCAGAGGCTTACGCAACTTGCTACGTTAGGAAAATGGTGCCCCCACACAGCATGACGCGGTGTAGAAAAGTTCAAATAAAACAATTACTTACGACTGTCAAGTTTGAATTTGTGGCACGTGCTCCTTTGGAATTGTGGCACACGGAGTTCTTCGTTTTTCTCTGGTTGGGATTGTGACGGGGAGAATGAATTGTGGAAGACGTATAGAAAGGCAATTCTTGAGCAGAAAAAGCAGTTGCCGTAAAATTTCCCAAGCATCGCATGATGTATCTTAAAAGATTGTTCGGTGTCAATTTGAGCAACCTTGCTTATATCTTTAATGCAGACGTCATATGAAACAGAGACTACAGGAAACAGGGCGTTGCCAACGCGCGGACAGCGCCGCGAAATGAAATACATGTAAAATAATCTCTTATGAAGATTAAGAAGTAGTTTGCGGCATATAGGTGAAGCCGTCTTGTTTCACGTGCTCGAAACCATTAGAAAGTAATCTACTCTATTAGGTTTTCCTTGTTGGAGCCGGACGTTGCTGCGACTTGCGAACAATACAGAAGAGACCGGTAGGTTTCGGGATTTCATACTCAGAAAATAACACTGACGACTATGTAGTCGGAGTAGCGACCGCTTTTGACGGTTTGTTTTTTCGGTATCCGGCCATAGATGTTTTTTGTCGAAACGCCGTTGGGGGCGACTAAGGAAATAACACCCGATCCTGATGTGCCGGTGATGCCGTCACCCCATACGACTGAATAGGCCGGGTCAGTATAGAGCTGATAGAACAGATCGCTCTGCGCGTCTCCGGCGATCAAAGCGCGGTTATAAATATCTCCGGATTGACCCGTGGACAAGCGAATTTCATAAGGAATGGTTGCCCCCTTGGTTCCGGAACAATTAAGCGTAATACTAGCAACAGAGTTGGTATCACTTTCAAGAAAGGGGCGATACGTACCAAAGCTCAGAGGCGTAATCGATGTTCCGCAATTGACCTGCGCCGAGGCATCTGAGATCCCGACAAACATGACGAGCGCGAAAACAAGGACACCTTTTTTTATTGTAAACTTTATCTCGGTCACGAGTCTGATTCCGTATTTTGCCCCGTAGTGACAAAAACTTTCCGGCTTTTACGAAGCTCTTCGACGGAAATTTCCGCCAGCAGTGCCTTCCCGTAAATTTGCACAATATCGTCCTCATCTGCTTCGCTCAAAAAGGCGCGTCCGCCATAGCCTACAACAGTTTTGGTCCCAGCGTTCTTTAATCCGACCGTTAGCCCCGACTCAATAGTCTTGCCATCAGTTTCTAATACTTGGAAGGATAAAGACGTATTTGCCGTAATGTTGAACTCAGCAGTAACGACCCCGCGGCGCGGGGGTACGACTTGAATTTTCGTATTGCCAATGGTGTAATCGAGCGAGATCTCATCCGGAGAAATAGAAATATTATTCGACTGAAAAGGTCGTAAGTTTGTTATGAGTATCTCGCCGTTCTTATTCGTTTTTCCGACTTCGCGGAAGTCTTTGAAAACG
>Ga0209831_1000598_pt1 | contig 34734 bp, 30 predicted proteins | sample Maine_Asex4_meta_FD_187451 | JGI IMG/M metagenome (GOLD analysis project Ga0209831, IMG submission 187451) | Marine algal microbial communities from Maine, USA - Maine_Asex4_metaG (SPAdes) (version 2) | ecosystem: Host-associated > Algae > Red algae > Unclassified | place: Maine, USA | collected... | reverse complement strand
CCGCCTCGCCGGGTGCCAGCGAGCCCGGCAGCATCGTCGTGGCCAGCCAGCGGGCGGTGTCGCGCAGGCGTCGCTCGGTATGGTCGGTGAGCTGACCCGTGGCGCTGAGCACGCTGGCGATCGACGGCGAGCCGTACAGCCCGACGAGCGCGCCGGCGCTCATCGACAGCAGGTGCAACCGGAACGGGACGTCGTACCAGGCGCTCGGTCCCGCATCGATCAGGAGGCGATCGACATGAGCCGGTACCGCTTCCGTCGCACCGAGCAGGCGTGCCACCGCCTCGTCCGGGTCGTCCAGGGAGGCGAGTCCGAACGCCAGCCCCTGTGCCAGCTGACCGTCCACCACGGCGCGGCGTTCGCCATCGATCGCGCAGACCGCGTCGGCCAGCGGATCACCGCTGGTCAAGGCGGTGCGGAACCGGCGACAACTGTCGTCGCCGAACCGCTCGGCGAACGCGTGCCGCGCGCCTCGTTCGGTTGGCCAAGGGGCATTTTCTGCGAGTACGACGAGCACGGTTCGGGTATCGATGGGTGGACGCCGACGCGCGTGTCGGGGCAATCCGGCGTCCTGACGCTACAAGCGTAGTCATCGATTGGTGAAACCTTCGATCTGGTCACAATTGGTTGCGAGTCGACCTTGCATCCTGTCGTCCGCCCGGAACGTGCGATCCGTCTTCCATCGGATCGAAGCGGAGCACATCGCGCGGGCTGCAGCCGGCCGACATCGCTCGCCGATCCGGGTATGTTCGAACGTTGCCCGCACCGCACCGTCTCGCCATGCTCGGACACCCGCGCCGGCTGTTCGCAGCCGCCGTTCTCGCGCTCACGTGCTGCGCCGCCTCCTCGCCGACACCGCTCGAGCGCGACGTGCCCCTGACGAAACTCGACGACGCCGCCCTGCTGGAAACGCTGTGGCGCGAACGTGGTCGGGATCTGTCGGTGTTCTCCGACGCGTTTCTCGCCGCGGTTCCCGAGAAGCAGCTTCGGGCAATCCTCCAGCAGGCGATCGACGGTTTCGGTCCGGTCGAATCGGTGGTCGAGGCTGCCGGGTCCACCGATTACACGCTCACGAGCGCGACGCACGTCGTGCCGATCATGCTGACGCGCGATGGGGACGGGCTGATCACCGGTCTGCTGCTGCGCTCGCCGGTCGCCCGGAGCGCCTCGCTGAGCGACGCCCTGGCGGCGCTCACGGCGGAGGGTGTGCGCACCTCGTGGCTACTCGTCCGCAACGGCGAGCGCGTCGACGGCATGGCGAGTGACGAGAAGCTCGCCATCGGTTCGGCGTTCAAGCTGTGGGTGCTCGATGCCTATCGCCGTGCGGTGGAGGCGGGTGATCGCCGACGCGACGAGGTGACCGTGTTCGAGGAGCGTCACCGCTCCTGGCCGAGCGGCATCCTGCAGGGTGCGCCCGCCGGCCTGCCTGTCACGCTCGAGACGCTGGCCACCTTGATGATCTCGATGTCCGACAACACCGCCACCGATGTGCTCGTCGAGGTGCTCGGTCGCGAGAGCGTGGAGGCGCTGTCACCCTTCGAGCCGTTGCAGACGACGGGCGAGTTCCTGAAACTCAAGCTCGACCCCGCACTCGAGACCCGCTATGCGGCCGCCGATGCGAACGAGCGGCGCCGCCTGCTCGGCATGCTGTCGGACATCACGCTGCCGCCGTTCGCCGAGATGCCCGCAGGCCCCTTGCCGGGCGCCGAGTGGTACGCAAGCGTCGAGGGGTTATGCGAGGTTATCGAACGCGTTGCCGACGAGCCGTCGATGAGCGTGCCGACAGGGCTTGTCGACCGGTCCGGCTGGGCTCGCGTCGCCGACAAGGGCGGCAGCGAGCAAGGTGTGCTGAACGCCACGATGCGTCTCGTGGCCGACGACGGCACGGTGTGGTGTTTCGCGGTGACCTGGAACGGCGAGGCGGACGGTGAGGGCCGTGCCGCCCCGCTCGATGCGCTGACCCTGCGCGCGAGCGTGGCGAGCGTGGTCGCCCGCCTGGCACAGGAACCGTGAGAGAGGGCGAGCGCGGACTCCTCGGTGTGGAGCGTCAGGCTCCGGGTCAGCTCGCCTGCGGATCCCAGCCGCCCACCGCCTTCACCTCCAGAAACTCCTCCAGCCCCCACTGGCCGCCCTCGCGGCCGTTGCCCGACTGCTTGTAGCCGCCGAACGGCGAGCCCGACGAGCGTGCCTGGCCGTTCATGTCGACCATGCCCGAGCGCAGCTGGCGCGCCACCCGGTTGGCCTTCTCGCCATCGCCGGTCTGCACGTAGTTGGTCAGGCCGTAGTCGGTGTCGTTGGCGATGCGGATCGCGTCTTCCTCGGTGTCGAACGGCATCATCGACAGCACCGGCCCGAAGATCTCCTCGCGCATGATCGTCATGTCGTTGGTGCAGTCGGCGAAGATGGTGGGGCGCGTGAAGTAGCCACGCTCGATGCCGTCGGGCAGGCCGGTGCCGCCCGCCACCAGGCGTGCGCGGTCCTGCTCGATGCCGGTCCGGATCAGACCCTGCACCTTGTCGAACTGTTGCCGGCTGACCAGCGGGCCGATGTGCGGGCCGTCGGTGGCCGCCAGGTCGACGCCGGTGGCCTCGGCGGCGGCCTTCGCCTCCTGCACCGCCGCGTCGTAGCGCGAACGCTCCACCAGCATGCGCGTCGGGGCGTTGCACGACTGGCCGGTGTTGTTGAAGCAGCGCGCCACGCCCTTGGCGACCGCATCGGACGGTGCGTCGGCGAACACGATGTTCGCGCCCTTGCCGCCCAGTTCCAGCGAGACGCGCTTGAGCGTATCCGCCGCGCTCTTGGTGATCAGCTTGCCGGCGCGAGAGGAGCCGGTGAACGAGACCAGCGCCACGTCCGGGTGCGCGGTCAGCTGCGAGCCCACGCCCGGGCCATCGCCGTTGATCAGGTTGAACACGCCTGCCGGCACGCCGGCCTCGTGCAGGATGTCGGCGAACAGCAGGCCGGACAGCGGCGAGATCTCCGAGGGCTTGAGCACCATCGTGCAGCCGCTGGCGAGTGCCGGCATGACCTTCAGCGCGATCTGGTTCATCGGCCAGTTCCACGGCGTGATCAGGGCGCAGACCCCGATCGGCTCGTACAGGATGCGGTCGTTGGGGGTGTCGTCGCGCAGGGCGCGCTCGAACTCGAACGCCTCGAGCGTGCGGATGAAGGCCTTGATGTGCCCGCTGCCGCTGCCCGACTGGGCGCTCTTCGACATCCTGATCGGTGCGCCCATCTCGCGGCTGATGGTGTCCCCCATCTCGTCGGCACGTCGCAGGTAGACGTCCAGGATGCGTTGCATCAGCGCGAGCCGTTCGCCCTTTCCGCTTCGCGACCAGTCGGGGAAGGCTCGCCGTGCGGCGTCGACCGCGGCATCGGTGTCGGCCTGGCCGCCGATCGAGATCGTGGCGATGGTCCGTTCGGTCGACGGATCGATCACGTCCTTGTCGCTGCCATCCAGCGGGTCGGTCCACTGACCGTCGATGTAGAACTGGCGGGTGTCCAAGCGTGTGATTCCGTTGTCCGGCCGTCGCTGTCGGGCCCGGAGGCAGGCAGGCGAGGGCGTGAGTCGCAGCAGGGCGGTTCCTGCGTGAAGGATGATGGTACGCGAGCCGATACCGGCCCGGAAGAGCCACCGAAGGCAAGGGGATGGAGGCGACCGGACACCGATGCATCGGGTATCGTCGGCCTCCATGAGCAACGCCGGACACATCGACAGCTACTACGCGGCCACCGCCGGCGCCGCACCGCAGCGACCACCGCTGGGGGCCGACATCGAGGCGGACGTGTGCATCGTCGGGGCCGGGTTCAGCGGCCTGTCGGCAGCGCTGCACCTGGCAGGCGCCGGACGCCGCGTGGTGATGCTGGAGGGCGAGCGTGTCGGCTGGGGCGCCTCGGGTCGCAACGGCGGGCAGATCGTCAACGGACTGAACGCGAGCCTGGACACGGTCGAGCGACGCTACGGGCAGGGTACCGCGCAGTTCGTCGGCGCTCTGCTGCAGGAGGGGGCCGCGATCATCCGCGGCTTCGTCGCCGAGCACGCGATCGACTGCGACCTGAAGCCCATGAACGTGTACGCCGCGTTCAACGCCGGACAGATGCGCGCGCTGGAGGCCAAGCAGACGTCGTGGCGCCGCCACGGCATGGACGATCACGAGATGCTGGACCGGGCGGCGCTGGGCGCCCACGTCGGTTCGGATGTCTACTGCGGCGGCATGCTCGATCGCAGCGGCGGGCACCTGCACCCGTTGAACCTGGCGCTGGGCGAAGCCGCGGCGTTCGAGGCACTCGGCGGCACGATCCACGAGAGCAGCCGCGTCACGCGCATCGAGAACATCGAGGCCCGGCCGGTGGTGCACACCGCCCACGGGCGGGTGCGGGCCGGCACGCTGGTGCTGTGCGGCAACGCCTATCTCGGCGGGGCGGTGCCCGAGCTCGCACCCCGCGTGATGCCGGTGTCCACGCAGATGATCGCCACCGCACCGCTGTCCGAATCCCGTGCCGCCGGGCTGCTGCCCAGCGACGCCTGCGTGGAGGACGTGCGCTACATCCTGGACTACTACCGGCTGTCGGCCGATCGGCGGCTGCTGTTCGGCGGGGGCTCGGTCTACGGCGGTGCCGATCCCGCGAACGTGGAGGCGAAGTTGCGCCCGCACATGGAGAAGGTGTTCCCGTCGTTGCGCGGTACACCGATCGATTACGCCTGGAGCGGCAACTTCGCGCTGTCCTTCTCACGCGTGCCGCAACTGGGCTCGCTCGGACCGAACTGCTTCCACGCGATGGGCTACAGCGGGCACGGCGTGACCGGCTCGCACCTGTTCGGGCGGCTGCTGGCCGAGGCGATCGGCGGTGAGCGTGAACGCTTCGAACGCTTCGCCTCCTTGCCCTGGGTCCGCTTTCCGGGCGGGCAGCGGTTCCGTGCGCCGTATTCCACCGTCGGTAGCTGGTGGTACGGGCTGCGCGATGCCACCGGGTTGTAGTTGCAGGTCACGAAGGGGCACGCCATGAAGAAGCCGTCGATGTCGTTCCTGGAACAGCTGCCGGAGGCGTTCCTGCGCTGGCAGGCGGGCCGTCCGCTGGACGAGGTGGAGTGCATCGTGCCGGACCTGGTCGGCATCTCGCGCGGCAAGGCGATGACGGCGCGCAAGTTCGCGCAAGGCGGGCGCCAGTACCTGCCGATCTCGATCTTCTACCAGACGGTCACCGGCAGCTACGTCGATATCGAGAGCATGCAGGACATGTGGATGGAGTCGGACACCGTGCTGGTGCCCGACTTCCGTGCGGCGTGCGCGGTGCCCTGGAGCGGGGACGTCACGCTGCAGGTGGTGCACGACGTGCAGTATCAGGACGGCAGCCCGGTGCCCTTCTCGCCGCGCAACGTGCTCAAGCGCGTGATCGCCGAGTACACGCGCCACGGCTGGGCGGCGGTGGTGGCACCGGAGCTGGAGTTCTACCTGACCAGGCCGAACACCGATCCGGACTACCCGATCGAGCCGCCGGTCGGGCGTACCGGGCGCCAGGGGGTGGCCCAGCAGCCCTACAGCATGAGCGCGATCGAGGAATACGGCCCGGTCATCGATACCATCTACGACTATGCCGAGGCGCAGGGCATGGAGATCGACACCATCATCCAGGAGGGCGGTGCCGGTCAGATCGAGATCAACCTGCAGCACGGCGATCCGCTGACCCTGGCCGATCAGGTGTTCTTCTACAAGCGCGCCATCCGCGAGGCGGCATTGAAGAACGACTGCTTCGCCACCTTCATGGCCAAGCCCATGCAGGAGCAACCCGGCAGTGCCATGCACATCCACCAGAGCGTGGTCGCCCTGGACAGCGGGCGGAACGTGTTCAACGGTGCGGACGATGAACCGACCGACCTGTTCCACGGCTTCGTGGCCGGTCAGCAGACGCACCTGCCGGCGGTGGTCTGCCTGCTCGCCCCCTACGTCAATTCCTACCGGCGTTTCGTCAAGGACGGGGCAGCGCCGATCAACCTGGAATGGGGCGTGGACAACCGGACCACCGGCATCCGCGTACCGGCCTCGGACGCGGCGGCCCGCCGGGTGGAGAACCGGGTGGCGGGCATGGACTGCAACCCCTATCTCGGCATCGCCGCAAGCCTGGCCTGCGGGTTGCTGGGCATGCTCGACGGCGCACGTCCGCGCGATGCGGTGCAGGGCGAGGCCTACTCCCTGCCGCACGCGTTGCCGCGCGACCTGATGAGTTCCCTGGACCTGTTCGCGCGCAACCAGGCGGTGCAGCGGTTGCTGGACCCGAAGTTCTGCCTGCTCTACCGCGAGGTCAAGCAGCAGGAGACCGAGGCCTTCCTGCAGGTCATCAGCCCCTGGGAGCGCGAGCACCTGTTGCTGAACGTGTAACGCCGCACATGCCCGTCACCCGATGAAACTCCTGCACGCCAACGGTGCGACCGGCGCCTGGCCGCCCTCGCTGTACGCGCAAGCGCTGCCGACCACCGATCCGGCACCGGCGCTGGCAGGCCATGTCGAGGCCGAGGTCTGCATCGTGGGGGCGGGCTACACCGGCCTGGCGGCGGCGCTCGCCCTGAGCGATGCGGGCATCGAGACGGTGCTGCTCGATGCGCACCGGGCCGGCTGGGGCGCATCGGGGCGCAACGGCGGGCAGCTGGGCAGCGGCTGGAACGCGGGTCCGGACGCGCTGGTCGAGCGCTTCGGCCGCGATGTCGCCGCCCGGCTCTGGTCGTTCAGCGAGAGCGCGAAGGCGCACGTGCTGGCGCTGGCCGAGCAGCATGCGATCCCGATCGACTACCACCCCGGCATCGTCACCTCGGCGTACCGGGCGCGACACGTGAAAGGCCTGCACCGCTACGCGATCGCCGCCGCCGAGCACTTCGGCTACGAACGGATCGAGGCGCTGGACACCGCCGCGCTCGCCGAGCTGTCGGGTGCGCAGGGCCACCACGGCGGCAGCATCGATCGCGGTGCCGGCCACCTGGATCCCCTGCAGCTCGCGCTGGGCCTGTGCCGTGCCGCGACCGCGGCCGGCACGCAGCTCTTCGAGCTCAGCGAGGTGCTGCGGCTGGAGCGGCGGGGCGGCCGGCACGTGGCGATCACGCGGCACGGCAGCGTCGGTGCCGCACGGCTGATCGTTGCCTGCAACGGCTATCACGACGATCTGCTCGGCGAGTTCGGCCGGCACGTGCTGCCGATCAACAACTTCATCGTGGCGACCGAGCCGCTCGGCGCGTTGGCCGAACGGATCCTGCCGGGCAACCACGCGTTCGTGGACACCCGCTTCGTGGTCGGCTACGCACGCCGTTCCGCCGATGATCGGCTCGTCTACGGCGGGGGCGAGAACACCGGCTACCGCTTCCCGGACAGCTTCGCGCACGAGGTCCGCCGGGCGATGACCAGGAACTTCCCGCAGCTGGCCGACGCGCGCATCGATGCGGCCTGGGGCGGCACGCTCGCCATCACCCCCAGCCGCCTGCCCTGGGTGCGCGAACTCGACCACGGCACGCTGTGCGCCGGCGGCTACTCGGGCCACGGCGTGGCGCTGGCGGTGCGTACCGGTCGGGCGCTGGCCGATGCGCACCTGGGCCATCGCGACGACCTGGATCTTCTGGAGATGCTGCCGGCCCGACCGTTCCCCGGCGGTGCGTGGCTGAGGCCCGCATTGATGAAGGCGGCGTTCACCGGCGCGGCCCTGCTGGACCGCTTCTGAGCGGCGCTGATCGGACGCTGCCCGACGGATCGAATCGAGCGCCAAAGCGCTGGACTATCGGTTAGAGTCGGTGACGAGACTGCGGCCCGTCGGCTGCGCACCGTAGGGAATTCGCTGCCATGCAACGCATCCGCCGCCCGCTGCACCTGCTGCGCACCGACCGCCGCCGCTTCATGCAGGCAGGCCTCGCCGTGGGGTTGTCCCTGAAGCTTCCCGCCGGTGCGCTCGCGCAGGAGGGCCAGGTGAACTTCTATAACTGGGACACCTACATCGGCGAGGACACGCTTTCGAGCTTCACCGGCGAGACCGGCATCGAGGTGCAGTACGACCTGTTCGCCGACAACAACGAGATGTTCGCCAAGCTGCGCAGCGGCAATCCCGGTTACGACGTGATCGTGCCGAGCAACGACTACGTCGAGCGCATGATCCTGGCCGACATGCTGCTGGAGATCGACCACGACAAGATCCCCAACATCGCCAACATCGATCCGATGTTCACCGATCCGGCGTTCGACCCGGGCCGCAGGTACAGCCTGCCCTACATGTGGGGAACGATCGGCATCGGCTACCGCAAATCGGCGGTGGACGAACCGCCCACTTCCTGGAACGACCTGTTCGCCTCCGACAAGTACGCCGGGCGCATCGCGCTGATGAGCGAGCCGACCAACGTGCTGCAGCTGGCGATGAAGGCGGCCGGCCACTCGCTGAACGACTGGAGCGACGAGAACCTGGCCGCTGCCGAGCGGATGCTGCTGGCGCAGAAGAAGAACATCACCGCCTTCGCACCCGACAACGGGCAGGACCTGTTGCTGGCGGGCGAGGTGGACCTGGCGATGGAGTGGAACGGCGACATCCTGCAGGTGATGGAGGAGGATGACGATATCGGCTACGTGCTGCCCGAGGAGGGCGGTCTGCTGTGGGAAGACTGCCTGTCCATCCCGGTCGGTGCGCCGAACATCGACAACGCGCACGCGCTGATCAACTACCTGCTGGGCGCGCAGGCCGGTGCCGACATCGCCGACTTCATCTACTACGCCACGCCGAACGCGGCGTCCCTGGAGCTGATGGACGAGGCCTACACCGACAACCCGGCGATCTTTCCGCCCGCCGCCGCTCTCGAGAAGAGCGAGCTGGCGATCTTCCCGGGCCAGGAGATGCTGAGAAAGATCGACGAGGCCTGGACGCGGGTGAAGGCAGGCTAGAGCCTCTTCCGGCACCGTCGGGCCGTGGCGGACGGGCGACAGGCGGCCGCGCAACGGCCATGGGTCTTCGCAGCGTTCGCGCTGCCCAGCCTGGGCTGGCTGCTCGCCTTCTTCCTCGTCCCGCTCGGCATCATCTGGCTCTACAGCGTGGGCGAGAACGTCTCGCTGACACGGGTCGAAACGACCTGGACGCTGTTGAACTACGCGCGCATCCTGGAGCCGGAGATCCTCGACCTGGCGCTGCGCTCGATACGCATTGCAGGCCTGGCGACATTGGTCTGCCTGGTGATCGGCTTTCCGATGGCGCTGGTCATCGCCACCGCCTCGCCGGCCGCCAAGCCCTGGTTGCTGCTGGCGATCATGCTGCCGTTCTGGACCAACCTGCTGATCCGAACCTACGCGCTGCTGAACATTCTCGGCACCCGGGGGCGCCTCAACGAGGCGCTCGGCTGGGTGCACGGCCACCTGCACGGTGCGTTCGAGCTGGTCGGGCTGGGCCAGCTCGGCCTGCTGGAGGAGCGCTTCACGCCGTTCACGTTCCTGGGTACCGAGACCGGCGTGGTGATCGGCATCGTCTACGTCTCGCTGCCGTTCGCGATCCTGCCGCTGTACTCGGTCCTGGAACGGATGGACAAGTCTTTGCTGGAGGCGAGCCTGGATCTGGGGGCCGGCCAGCTGACCACCTTTCGCCGGGTGCTGCTGCCGCTGGCGCTGCCGGGGGTGGTGAGCGCCACCATCATCACCTTCATCCCGGCCCTGGGCCAGTTCCTGACCCCCGACCTGCTCGGGCGCGGCCAGGTGGACATGATCGCCAACGTGATCGAGCGCCAGTTCAAGGGCGCCAACGACTGGCCGTACGGCGCGGCGATCTCGATGGTCCTGCTCTACGCGACCTTCCTCCTGCTCGCGTTGCGCGCCTTCGGCGACGCCCGCCGCAGCGCGGCGCGCAACGCACGGTGAACCTTCTTCACCGCCGCGTTCGACCCGACGCGTTCGACTACAGCCGGCGCTGGTCGCTGCGCACCGTGTTCGCGTTCGGCTGCGTGTTCCTGTACGCCCCCATCGTGGTGCTGGTGGTGTTCTCGTTCAACGATTCGCGGCGCGGCGGCAACGTCATCTGGAAGGGCTTCACGACCAAGTACTACGCCAAGGCGTTCGGCAACGAGGAGCTGATGCTGGCGTTCGCCAACTCGCTGACCATAGCGCTGGTGTCCACCGTGTTCGCGGTGCTGCTGGGCACCCTCACCGCCGTGCTGCTGTGGCGCTTCCGATTCCCGTTCAAGCCGCTGGTCGAGGGGCTGGTCGCGTTGCCGATCGTGATCCCCGAGATCTGCCTGGGCGTGGCCCTGGCGATCTTCTTCACGCAGCTGGGCTGGATGGACACCGGCGGCCTGCCCTGGCCGCTGAACTTGTCCAACATCACCATCGCCCACATCACGTTCTGCTTCCCGTTCGCCGCCCTGGTGATCCGCACCCGGCTGCAGAGCTTCAACCTGGAGACCGAGGAGGCCGCGCGCGACCTGGGGGCCGGCGAGTGGCGCGTGTTCATGGATGTCCTGCTGCCGCACATGCGCCCCGGGCTGGTCACCGCCGCTCTCTTGTCGTTCACGCTGTCGCTGGACGATTTCGTGATCACCTTCTTCACCTCCGGGCCGAACACGGTGACCTTTCCGGTGAAGATCTACTCGATGGTGCGCTTCTCGGTCACCCCGGAAATCAACGCTGCCTCCACCGTGCTGATCGCCATCACGCTGGTGCTGACCTGGCTGGCGTTGCGCTATCAGAAGACGCTGAACACATGAACAAGCCGCCGCCCGGCGACGGGCCGCTCCTGTCGATCCGCAACGTCGGCAAGCGTTTCGGTTCGGTGGTCGCGCTGGAGGATGTGACCCTGGACATCGAGCCGGGCGAGATCTTCGCGCTGCTCGGACCGTCCGGCTGCGGCAAGTCCACGCTGCTGCGCATCATCGCGGGATTCGAGTCCCCCACCTCCGGCGAACTGCTGCTCGATGGTCACGATCTCGTGCGACTGGCACCGAACAAGCGGCCGATCAACATGGTGTTCCAATCCTACGCGGTGTTCCCACACATGTCGGTGGCGCGGAACGTCGGTTACGGGTTGCAGATGGAGCGGGTTCCCAAGAGCGAGATCGCGACACGCGTGGCCGAGGCGCTCGAGCAGGTGCAGCTCGGCGGACTGGGCGAGCGCATGCCCGAGCAGCTCTCCGGCGGCCAGCGCCAGCGCGTCGCACTCGCCCGGGCGCTGGTCAAGCGCCCGCGGCTGCTGCTGCTGGACGAACCGCTGTCGGCGCTCGATGCCAAGCTGCGCGACGCGATGCGGCTGGAGCTCGTCAATCTTCAGGGCGAGACCGGCGTCACCTTCGTGATCGTGACCCACGACCAGCACGAGGCCATGGCGCTGGCCGATCGCATCGCCGTGCTGGAAGGGGGGCGCCTGCGCCAGATCGGCTCGCCCCGCTCGCTGTATCACCAGCCGGTGGACGCCTTCGTGGCCGACTTCATCGGCACGCTGCACGCGTTCGACGTCACCCGGCTGGAACGCATCGACACCGCTTCGCTGCGCGTACAGGCCGAGGGTCTGGGCACGTTCACCCTGCCCGGACCCCTGCCGCCCGGAGCGCGGGAGGGCGAGCAGGCCACGGGTAGCTTCAAGGCGGGCATCCGCCCGGAACGTATCGGCGTGTCGCTGGAGCCCTCGTCGGGATTCGGGCCGGACCCCGGTCGCGTGGAGGTGGCGGGCACGATGGGCGACATCGCGTTCCAGGGTCAGCACTCGATCGTGGAGATTCGCCTGACCGGCGGTCGCTCGATCAGCGCGATCGTGCAGGGCGACGAGGCCGCCGCGCTCGCTGCGCACCCGATCGGGCAGCCGGTCCACGCGCACTGGGCGGTCGAGGATCTGGCCCTGCTGCCCGAGCGAGCCGCGTGAGTCGTGCACCGAAGGCTCCACGCTTCATCGATGCGCTGCTGGTGGACATGCAGGGGCGCACGCGGGTCAAGCGCCTGCCCGCGAACCAGCGCGACAAGCTGCTGCGCGGCGAGACCCGCATGCCGTTGTCCACGCTCTGCCAGGACATCTTCAGCGAGGACCTGCCGCACCTGACCGGGTCCGGGCTGATCGACGGCGACCCCGACGGGGCCTGCATCGCCGCACCCGCCACGCTGAGCGTGCAACCCTGGTACGACGCGGCCGAGCAGGTGATGATCTCGTTGCACGACGAGAGCGGGAATCCCGCACCGCTGGACCCGCGCGGCATCCTGCAGCGCCAGATCGCGGCCCTCGCCGATCTCGGCCTGCGCGCCACCGTGGCGGTGGAGCTGGAGTTCTACCTGTTCGACAGCTCGACGCGTACCAGCGGCGTGCCGGCCGTGCCCGGCCGGCTCGCCATCGCCGGCGAGCCCAACGCGCTGCAACTCTACGATGCACGCGTGATGGACCGGATCGAGCCGGTGCTCGACACCATCCATCGCTGGAGTGCCGAGCTCGGCATTCCGGCCGAGACCAGCATCGCCGAGTTCGGCCCCGGCCAGTTCGAGATCAACCTGCGCCACCGCGACGATGTGCTGCAGGCCGCCGACGAGGCGCAGCTGTTTCGCCGCATCGTCGACCGGGCGGCGTTCGACGCCGGGCTGCTGGCAAGCTTCATGGCCAAGCCCTACACCGAGCACGGCGGTTCCGGCCAGCACGTGCACCTGAGCCTGAGCGACGAGCGTGGGCGCAACGTGTTCGATGCCGGCCAGGCACCGGCGTGCGAAGCGCTCGGCCAGGCGCGGCTGGCCGCACCGCTGGCGCACGCGTTGGCAGGCCTCCTGGACACGATGCCGGAGGCGCAGCTGCTGTTCGCGCCGCACGGCAACTCCTACCGCCGGCTGCTGCCGGACAGCTTCGCACCGCATCGGGTCGACTGGGGTCTGGACCATCGCGCCGCCGCGATCCGGCTGCCGGTCACCGACGGGCGCGACGCTCGGCTGGAGCACCGTGTGGCCGGTGCCGATGCGAACAGCTACCTGGTGCTCGCCGCCCTGCTGGCAGGGGTGCGGCGCGGACTCGAGCGGGGCTGCGTACCCGGAGCGCCGCCGCTGCAGGTCGGGCAGGAATCCACGGCACCGCTGCTGACGCACGACTGGTTGCTGGCCAGCGAGCGCTTCCACTCATCGACCGCGATGCGCCGACTGCTCGGCGAGCGTGTCGTCGAGGTATTCGGCGCGGTCAAGCGGCACGAGGCGCTGGACGTGCTGCGACGGGTCGGCTCGGTCGACTGGCAGATCTGGCTGCCGCGCGTGTGAGCGTGATCGAGAGCACGGTCGATGGTCGTGGCCGTGCGCCCACCTGGTACGAGAGCACCCGTCCGGATGTACCGGCCCACGCGCGCTTCGAGGGCGAGCGGCACGTCGAGGTGGCCATCGTCGGCGGTGGCCACAGTGGCGTGGCCACCGCACTCGAGCTGGCCGAACGTGGTGTCCAGGTGGCTTTGCTGGAGGCCACGCGGCTGGGGGACGGTGCGACCGGGCGCAACGGAGGTCAGGTCACCGGCAGCCTGTCCGGGCTGCCGGCGATGCGTCGCCAGCTGAGCCGTGCCGTCGGCATCGAACAGTGCGATGCGATCATCGCCCGGCTGCGCTGGGGCGCGCAGACGTTGCTGCGCGAGCGCATCGCCCGCTACGACATCGATTGCGCGCTGGTCGACGGGCACCTGCACACCGCCTGGAACCCGGGCGATGCAGCGGAGCTGCAACAGGACGTGACCGATGCGCAGGCGGCGGGGCTCGATGCCGAGATCCGCTGGCTCAATCGGGCAGCGGTGCACGAGCGGCTGGACACGCCGCTCTACCACGGCGGTGCGCTGAACCGGCACAACCTGCACCTGAACAGCCTGACGCTGTGCCTGGGGGAGGTCGCCGCGGCGCAGTCGCTCGGGGTTGCAGTGTTCGAGAACAGCGCGGTGCTGTCGCTCGCCTGCCGCACACGCACGCGACCGGCGACGCTTCTCACGGCGCACGGACGCATGACCGCCGACACCGTCGTGCTGGCCGGCAACGCCTACCACCGGCTCTACCGCCACCACCTGGGTGGCCTGATGTTCCCGGCCGTGCTCGGCAACCTGGCGACCGAGCCGCTGGACGAGGGCACTCGCCATGCGCTGAATCCTGAAAACCTGGCGGTCTACGACAGTCGGCTGGTGCTCGACTATTACCGCTTCACCGAGGACGGGCGGCTGCTGTTCGGTGGCGGTACCAACTACTCGGGGCGAGACATCGCCGATCCGGCGGCCAGCCTGCGGCCACGGCTGGAGCGTACCTTTCCGCAGCTCGAAGGGGTCGGTATCGATTACGCCTGGACCGGGCTGGCCGGCATCGTGCCCAATCGTATTCCGTTGCTGGGTCGGGCCGATCCGGGTGTCGTGTACCTGCAGGGCTACTCGGGGCACGGCATCGCCACTTCCCACCTGCTGGCGCGGGCGCTGTCGCAGGCGCTGCACGATGACGATGCAACGCTGTTCGACACGTTGGCAGCGCTGGAGCATGCCCGGTTGCCCGGCGGCCAGGCCACGCTTGCTGCCGGCATGCTGCTCGCGCTGGGTTCGGACCGTTTGCGTTCGGTGCTGGGTGGGCTGAAGCGTGGCTGAGAGCGGCCGGGCGCCGGTTTTCCCTCGCGCTCGGTCACGGCACGCCGTTTTCCCGCCGGAGCACGCAGCTCGCCATGCCCGGCACCGTGTACGCGATGACACCGTACTCCGGCGAATAGAAGATGCCCTTCGCGATGAGATTGGCGCGTGCAGGGCCGAGCGATTGCGTACCCGGTTTCTCCAACCGCTCCGCGATGTCGCCGATCCGGGATGTCCCGGCACCGTCCCGGGCCATCGCCTTCAGGAACGCGCGCTCGACCCTCGTGGCGCGTTCCCACCGCGAGGAGTAGAACCCGTTGTCCAGTTGCCTCTGTCCGTCCGCGATACCGATGCGTGCGTCTTCGGCGGTGATCGTGTTCGGGCCCACGGCCGCATCCCGGATCGTCTTGCCGAATTGCTGCAGGAAGTACGGATAGCCACCCGATGCATCGAGCACCTCCTGTCCGGCATCCCGGTGCCAGAGCATGTGGTGCTGCGCCGCAGGTTCGCTGAGCGCAAGCAACGCATCATCGGGTGCAAGCCGATCGATCGTCCGGAGATCGAACAGACGCTCCGCATGCGACTCCGCCTCGGCGAGCCGTGTCGGCAGGTTGGGCAATCCGCCTCCGACCACGAACCACGGCAGGCCCATCTGGCCGGCGCGATGGCACGAGCGACAGATGGCCGAGCGTTGATCGACCGTCAGCTCCTGCATCTCGTCGATGAAGATGGCCACGCCGATGCCGGCCGATTTCGCGGCAGTGTCCACGGTCTCCGCCAGATCGACGAGATCGAATTGCAGGCTCCCGCTGTCGGCTCGCCCGGGAATCCGGTCGAAGCCGAGCTCGATGCCCTCGGCACCGACGGCCGCCTGGAAGGAACTGATCGATCCCAGGGCCACCGCCACCTGGTCGGTCGCCCTCTTCAGCCATGAGGTCTGCCGGCGAGCGGCGTTGGCGAGTTCGCTGGCAAGCGCGCTCGCGAGGTGATCGGATCGCGTGTGCCTGGCTTCGATCTGCAGGGTGAGCCAGCCCCGGTTCAACGCCACGCCGGCGAGTTCGGCCAGCAGCACCGTCTTGCCGACCCCCCGCAGTCCGCTGAAGACCAGGCTGCGGGAGATCAGACCGTAGCAGGCCGTATCCGATGCCAGCTCTTGTCGCACAGCCGATCCGCCCTCGTCGACGCAGTCCTGATCCGATCGGCGATTGGTCGGCGAACTCGACCCTTGTCCCACCCAATTTCTCGGTCTAGAGTCGCCTCCAGCAAGGTGATAAGTGTTCACAGCACCTGTGTCATGAGCCTTCGCTACGGATCAACCCGATCAGGAAGGAGACAACGCATGGTCAGCAGAAGACGGTTCACGGTCGCCATGGCCGTGGCGATGCCGCTCGCGGCGATGGTCGCGACACCCGCAAATGCACAGGATCTGCGCGAGATCACGTTCGTGCAGCCCAGCCCGTCCGCCATCAACTCGTTTCCGGTGTTCGTCGCGATCGGGGAGGGCTATTTCGCCGAGGAAGGGCTCGACGTCAGCGTGGAGGCGATCAACGGCTCCGGTGCCGTGCTTCAGGCGCTCTCGGCCGGCCAGGCTCACTTCGGGCGACCGGGCCCCGGTCCGGTGATCGGTGCACGCTCGCGTGGCGTGGACGCGGTGTTCATCTACAACGTCGCCGCGCGCAGCAACTTCGGTGTCGTGGTGCGGGAGGACTCCGGGATACAGGATCCGGAGGGACTGCGCGGCAAGGTGATCGGCACCGGTACCGCCGACGGGTCGGAGGTCGGGTTCGCGCGCAACGTCATGAGCGGGTCCGACATGGTCGAGGGCGATGACTTCACGTTCCTGACCGTCGGCGACGGGGGGCCGGCCACCGTCGCGTTCAACAGCGGGGAGATGGACGCCTACTCGGCCTCCACCGCGGATGCCGCCATTCTCAACCAGCGCGGGATGATGGTCCGGGACATCACGCCTCCGGAGTTCGCCCGGTTCTTCGGCAACGGCATCGCCACCATGGGCGACACGATACGCGACGATCGCGAGCTGGTGGAGAAGTTCGGCCGGGCGTTCACGCGCGGCCACGCCTTCGCGCTCGACGATGCGAACCGCGAGGCGGTGCTGTCGCACCTGAAGGACGGCAATCCGCAGGAAGGCGAGGACCCCGAGTTCCAGTCGGCGCTGTTCGACTCGGTGCGCTCGAAGACGATTCCTGTCGACATGTCCAACGGGATGGGCTACCAGCCGCCCGAGGTGTGGGGAGAGTGGCAGGCAAGCCTCATCGCCGGTGGCGATCTCGCCGAGCCGCTGGACGATCTGAGTGCCGCCTTCACGAACGAGTTCGTCGAAGGCTGGAACGAAGCGATCGACTAGAGGGGACCCCCGATGCACCTTGCAACGATTACCGTCAAGGGTGACCCCATCGCGGCGGTGCGCCTCGGTGACGGTTCCCTGCTGGAGATCGCCGGCGCGGCGGCGAAGCTGTCCGGGGCTCAGGGGGCGGCGCTGCGTTCCGGGTCGCTTCAGGCGGTGATCGAGGCGGGCCCCGGCGTGCTCGACGCCATTCGGGCCTGGGCATCGGAAGGCGAAGCGGGCAAGCACGCGGCATCGCGTCACGCGCCGGGTGAATGCGTGTTGCTGGCCCCGCTGCCGGTGCCCCGCAAGAACGTGTTCTGCGTCGGACGCAACTACGCCGAGCACATCGCCGAGGGGGACCGGGCGCAGAAGCAGAGCGTCGGCGCGACGCAGCATCCGGTGTTCTTCACCAAGCCACCGACCGCGGTGATCGGTCCCGGGGCGGACATCCCTCTGTTCCCCGCCGTCTCGGAGGCGATCGACTACGAGGTGGAACTCACCGTGGTGATCGGTCGTGCCGGTCGGAACATCGCGAAGGCCGATGCCTTCGATCATGTCTTCGGTTACACGATCCTCAACGACATCACCGCACGTGACATCCAGCGTCGCCACGGCGGTCAGTATTTCAAGGGCAAGGGTCTCGATGGCTCCTGCCCCATCGGACCCTGGATCGTGACGGCCGACGCGATCGGCGACCCCCATGCGCTCGCCATCGGCCTGTCCGTCAACGGCGAGCAGCGGCAGCACGGCAGCACGGCATCGATGATCTTCGACATTCCAACCCTGATCGCGTCGCTGTCCGAAGGCATGACGCTGGCGCCGGGAGACCTTCTCGCGACCGGTACCCCGTCGGGTGTGGGCTACGCGATGGAGCCGCCGCGGTTCCTGACGGACGGCGACGTGGTGAACTGCGAGATCGAGAACATCGGGCAACTGGAGAACACGGTGCGTCGCCAGCCGAACCACCGATGAGTACCGCGGTTGCATCGTCGGAAGGCGAGACGGCCGCTGGCGATATTGTCTACAGCCTCGCGAATGTCGGCAAGACCTACGCGCGCAACAAGGTCGTCGCGCTCGAGCAGGTCAGCCTGACGCTTGCGCGTGGCAGTTTCTCGTCGGTGATCGGATCGAGCGGGTGCGGCAAGTCCACGCTGCTCAAGATCATGGCGGGCCTGATACCGCCCAGCACGGGTCGGGTGGTCCTGCAGCAGCAGCCCGTCGTCGGTCCGCGTCGCGACATCGGCATGATGTTCCAGCAGGCGACGCTCTTCCCGTGGCGCACCACGGTGGAGAACATCGTGCTGCCGATCGAGATCCGCGACGGTCGGGCGGCCGCGGAGAAGGCGAAGGCGCGCGCCCACGGCCTGCTCGAGGTGGTCGGGCTCAAGGGGTTCGAGGACGTCTACCCGAACGAGCTCTCGGGCGGCATGGCGCAGCGGGCGTCGATCTGCCGGATGCTGATCACCGAGCCCGCCGTGCTGCTTCTCGACGAGCCGTTCAGCGCGCTCGACGAACTGTCGCGCGACATGATGAACATGGAGCTTCAGCGCATCTGCACGGAGCGGTTCGCAACCGCCTTCCTGGTGACGCACTCGATCCCCGAGGCGGTGATCCTGTCGGACGACATCTACGTGATGAAGCCGCGTCCGGGACGTCTGGCCGAGATCGTCACCGTCGAGCTGCCGCGTCCACGCACGCTCGACATGATCACCACGCCGGCATTCGGCGCGACCGTCGACTACATCCGGGGCCTGCTGGACAAGGGGGAAGACCTGTGAGCGATATCGACAAGACACGCCCGACCGATCCCGTCTCCGCCTCCGCGGCCACCATGACCGCCGTGGCCGCGGCGGTGCCCGATACCGGACCGGACACGGTGTGGGTCGAGCAGACCTCGTTCGTCGATCGTCTGCCGCGCGCGGTGTCGATGGCCCTCGTCTTCGTGGCATTCGTGGGCACCTGGCAGTTCGTCACCAGCTTCGGTCTCGTCTCGCCGATCATCCTGCCGACCCCGGGCGAGACCTTCCACGACATGATCTTCGTGGGCCGGAACCTGCTGAGCGGCGACTACATGCTGCCCGCCCTCTGGATCACGGTGAAAGAGGTTCTCTACGGGTTCGCACTGGCGATCACGATCGGATTCTCGCTCGGCGTGCTGGTCGGCGAGACCGCCTTCGGCGAGAAGGCGATCATGCCGTATCTCGTCGCCATCGACACGATGCCGAAGGTCGCGTTCGCGCCGTTGTTCGTGGCGTGGCTCGGGTTCGGCATCGAGTCGAAGGTGGCGCTCGCGGCCTTCATCGCCACCTTCCCGATCGTCGTGGGGACCGCGGCCGGGCTGCACGCCGCGGATGCCAACGCACGGATGCTGTTCAAGACGATGGGGGCAAGCAGGCTGCAGACCCTGATCAAGATGAAGCTGCCGACCGGGCTGCCGCAGATATTCACCGGACTGAAGATCGGCGCCGTGGGCGTGATGGCCGGCGCCATCACCGGCGAGTTCCTCGGCGGTGGCAAGGGATTCGGCGAGCTGATCCGGGTCGCCGCGTCGCAGTTGCAGACCCCGCGGGTGTTCTCCCTGATCCTCTACCTCAGCCTGCTCGGGCTGGCGCTCTACGCGCTGGTGACCGAGACGCAGCGCCGTGTCGTGTTCTGGCAGAGGGATACCGTGGGCGGCGGTCATGACTGAGCACGTCGCACCGGTCGCGGCCGAAGGCCTTCAGCACTTCGTCTCGCAGGCCCTGGCCTCGCAGGGCGTGCCGGGTGAGGATGCCGATCGTGTGGCGAGCTTGATGGTCGACGCCGATCTCCTCGGTCACGACACCCACGGGGTGTTCCGGCTGCGGCAATACCTGGCACGCCTCAGGGACGGGGGTTGTAATCCGGTGGCCCGCGTCCGTGTCGTGCACGATCGCGCGGCGACCGCCCTGATCGATGGCGACAACGGGCTCGGTCACCTGGCGATGAGCGCGGCCCGGGATATGGCCATCACCAAGGCCCGGGACGCCGGTATCGGCTGGGTGGGTGTCCGACGCGGCAACCACGCCGGACCGCTCGCCCTCTACGTCCGACCGCAGGCGGCGTGCGGGATGATCGGCATGGCAGCCGCTGTCGGCAGCGCGAATCACGTGCCGCCGTTCGGTGGAACGGATCTGCTGCTGGGCACCAACCCCGTCGCCATCTCGGCACCGAGCGGCGGGGCCGATCCGTTCGTGCTCGACATGGCGAGCACGGTGGCGGCGATGGGCCGGATCAAGGTACTGGCACAGCGGGGGGAGGCGATGCCCGAAGGCTGGATGGTCGGACGGGACGGTGCGCCGCTCACCGACCCGTCGCAGCGTTCGGACGGCTTCCTGCTGCCGATCGGTGGCCCCAAGGGATTCGGGCTGTCGGTCGCCCTGGGCTTGATGGCAGGCGTTCTCAACGGCGCCGCCTTCGGTTCGGACGTGATCGATTTCACCGCCGACACGAGCAGCGAGACCAACACCGGCCAGTTCGTCATGGCACTCGATATCGCCGCCTTCGGGGCGGCCGACACCTTTCCTGCGGCGGCGGCACACGCCTTCGACGAGATGCGGGACTCCGAGCCTCTACCGGGGCACGACCCCGTGCGGTTGCCTGGCGAGGGCAGGGGGGCTGCCGTTGCACGGCGCCGGGAACTCGGCCTGGAGTTGAGCCCCGCCCTGCGTCTCGATCTCGAGGCACTGGCCCGCGAATACGGCCTCGACGAGCCGTTCGAACAGGACCGTTCGTCGACACGATGATTCCATTCCCCAGGAGAGACAGGCAATGACCACCGGTCCTACCGCTTCCGGCACGAACGGCTACGTGCTGGCACCCCCCGAGCAAGCCACGTTGTCCGTCGCGGGCAGCACCGATCGCTTCCCGGTGCACCGCGTGTACTGCGTGGGCCGCAACTACGCCGCCCACGCGGTGGAAATGGGTCACGACCCCGACAAGGAGCCGCCGTTCTTCTTCCAGAAGAACCCGGACAACCTCATCGCCGATGCCACCGAGTTCCCGTATCCCAGGGCGAGTCAGGACGTTCACCACGAGATCGAACTTCTGGTCGCGCTACAGTCGGGTGGCGAGGACATCGCCGTGGAGAACGCGCTGGACTGCGTGTTCGGCTACGGCGTATCGCTGGACATGACCCGCAGGGATCTGCAGGGCGAGATGAAGAAGCTCGGTCGCCCCTGGGAGATCGGCAAGGCCTTCGAGATGTCCGCGCCAGCCGGCCCGATCAGGACGGTGGCCGATGTCGGGCACCCCGACGCCGGCGACATCTGGCTGAGGGTCAATGAAGAGGTGCGTCAGAGCGGCGACCTGAACCAGATGATCTGGAAGACGGCCGAGATGATCTCGATCCTGTCGATGCTCTTCACCCTGCGGCCCGGGGACGTGATACTGACGGGTACGCCATCGGGTGTCGGTCCGGTGCAGCGGGGCGACGCGATGCACGGGCACGTGGCGGGGGTCGGAGACCTGCGTCTGACGGTCACCTGAGAGAAGGGCGGCCACCGTTCCGCGGTGACTGCCGGAGAGCGACACGGGAGGGCAGGGGATGAATGCGGGAGATGGTGCACTCGTGCAACTGCGCGCCTACATCACCCAGGGCGACTTCGCCGTCGACGATCGGTTGCCGTCCGAGCGCAAGCTCTGCGAGACGCTCGGCGTGGCGCGCTCGGAATTGCGGCGAGCCTTCACGGTGCTCGAGACGGAAGGGGCGGTGTGGCGCCATGTCGGGCGCGGCACGTTCGTCGGCGACGGCCCGAAGCTCGGCGCCGACACGGCGATCGCGGCGATCGCCAAGCGAACGACGCCCCGCGAGGTCATGCACGCACGCCTTCTGCTGGAACCTCTCCTGTGCAGGGAGGCGGCCATGCACGCGACCGCCGAGCACGTCGAGACGTTGCACGCCACGGCGGCGAAATCGCGGCAGGCGAGAACCTGGCGCGAGTACGAGACGCTCGACAACGGCCTGCACCGCGCCATCGCCGAAGCCACCCAGAACACGCCGCTGATCGCGATGTTCGATCAGCTCAACGCGCTGCGCCGCACCGTCGTGTGGGGTCGGCTCAGGCAGCGCGCGAACCAGCCGCCACGCGATCACCACAGTTTCGTCGAGCACGACTCGATCGTCGAGGCCATCGAGCAGCGCGATGCCGACCGGGCCCAGACCGACATGCGGCGGCACCTGCAATCGGTCAGCGCAGGACTGTTTCCGATCGCCTGAGCACTATCCGTCGGAATGCACGCTCACCGTACCGAGCCCATCGATCCACCCGTGGACCCGCTCGCCGACACGAACGGGGTGCGGTCCGCTGAGCGCACCGGTGATGCAGACCTGACCCGGGCGCAAGCCACCGCAGTGCACCCCCACCGCGCGGGTGAAGGCTGCGAAGGTCGCGAAGACGTCGCCGCCCGGGACCGCTGCGGGTCCGGCATGGATCTCTCGTCCACCGATCTCGAGACGTAGCTCCCGAACATCGAGCCCGTCGTCCTTCACGGCGGGGAACCGCGTACCCGTGACGATCGCGCCGTTGTTCTGATTGTCGGCGAGCTGCCACGCCTCGTCCGCAGCGGTGCGGTCCACCAGGCGGGTGTCGACGATCTCGAGCGCGGGCAGCATCTCCACCACGGCGCGCAGCCGCGCGTCGAAATCGGCGTCACCGACCGCCGGTGGTGCGCCCGTCAGGCGGAACGCGATCTCCAGTTCCACCGCGCGCTGTTCCGTCATGCTCGGCGGCAGGGCGGCACCGTCGGCATGGACGTCCCGGGCGAACACCGGCGCGAACTTCGGTGTGGCGGTCGGTGCACGCCGGCCGCACTTGAAGGCCCCGACCGGCCCGAGCCTTGCGGCGACGCCCGACTGCACCCGGTAGGCGCCGTCGAGACCGCCGGGCACGGGCGTGTCGGTCATCACGCGCGCCGCACCGGGGCGGCGTGCCGCGACCAGCCGATCGACGATGTCCTCGATCGTGTCCATCATCGGGTCTCGTGCGGGGCCGTCGCCGCCTCCGCGGCGGCACCCGTGGCCATCAGCGCATCGATCGCCGCGGGGTCGTAGCCGATCTCGCCGAGCACCTCTCGCGTGTGTTCGCCCAGCAGCGGTGCCGCGCGTCGGAGCCCGGCCGGCGTGCCGTGAAAGGTGACCGGGCAGCCGAGCGTCGCCACGCGGCCGGCTGTCGGGTGCTCGACCTCGGTGATCATGCCGCGCGCGATCGCCTGCGGGTCCGCGTGCATCTGTCCGATGTCGAGGATGGGGCCGGCCGGAATGCCGGCAGCGTTGAGCCGCTCGACCCAGTCATCGGTGTCGCGTGCGAGCAGGACCTGCTCGAGTGCCCGGACCAGCTCCTCGCGATGCGCCATGCGATCGGCATTGGTGGCGAAGCGCCGGTCCTGCGACAGGGCGGGTGCGTCGAGCGCCGTCAGCAACCGCAGCCAGTTCGTCTGGTTCGCCGCACCGACGTTGATCCAGCCGTCGCGCGTCGCCAGCGACTGGTAGGGGGCGTTCAGCGGGTGCGCCGAGCCCATCGGCGCGGGCGATTCACCGGTGGCGAAGCGGATGGCCGACTGCCAGTAGGTCTGCGTGATGGCGGCCTCGAACAGCGAGGTGTCGACCCGCTGCCCCTCGCCGCCCGCGAGCCGGTGAGCCCAGGCGGCGCAGACGCCCATCGCGGCCAGGATGCCGGCGGTGATGTCCGATATCGGCGGGCCGAGCTTGACCGGCGAGCGTCCGGGGCCCTCGCCGGTGATCGACATGAGCCCCGACATGCCCTGGGCGATCAGGTCGAAGCCGCCGCGCTCCCGGTAGGGTCCGGTGCGCCCGAACCCCGAGATCTCGCAATGCACGAGACCGGGATTCACCTCGCGCAGCGTCTCGTGATCGAGCCCGAGTCGCTGCATCGTGTCGTGCCGGTAGTTCTCCACCACGACGTCGGCGCCCTCGAGCAGGCGCAGCAGGGCGTTGCGCCCCTCGTCATGCTTCAGGTCGAGTGCGATGCCGCGCTTGTTGCGGTTCATCATCATGAACGCGGCCGATTCGCCGGCGATGTCCGGCGGCACGAACCGGCGGCTGTCATCGCCACCGTTCACCTTCTCCACCTTGACGACATCGGCACCCATGTCGGCGAGCATCATGCCGCAGACCGGACCCGCCATGATGTGGGCGAGTTCGACGACGCGCAGGCCGACGAGCGGGCCGCTGCGCGGTGCCGGGTGTGCCGGCTGGTCAGGCGGGGAGGGCGCAGCGGTCGCGGTCACGCTCACGCCCCCCGGAATGCGGGCTTGCGCTTGGCGAGGAACGCCTCCATCCCTTCGCGAAAGTCCGCGCTGGTGTAGCACTGCACGATCAGGTCATCGCCGTCCACCTCGCTGGCACGCTCGCGCAGCCGTCTGAGCCCTTCCTTGGTGGCGGCCACGGTGAGGGGCGCGTGCGCAGCCATCGACCGGGCGAGCTCGCGAGCGCGGACCAGCGGATCGTCGCAGATCTCGGTGACGAGTCCGATCGCCAGCGCCTCCTCGCCGCGCACCAGCCTGGCGGTGAGGATGATCTCGCGCGTGCGTGCCTCGCCGAGCAGCGCGACGAGGCGTGCGAGGTTGTCGATCGACAGGCAGTTGCCCAGGGTGCGGGCGATCGGGAAGCCCCAGGCGAGATCGGCGGAGGCGATGCGCAGGTCGCAGCAGGCCGAGATGGCCGCGCCACCGCCGGTGCAGGCGCCGCGGATGGCGGCCAGCGTCGGTACCGGTACGCGTTCGAGCGCACCGAGCACGCGATCCATGCGTCGCTCGTAGGCGAGCGCATCGTCCGCCCCGTCGAAGTCCCGGAACTGCGCGATGTCGGTACCCGCCGCGAACGCCTTCTCCCCCGAGCCCGTCAGGACCAGCGCACGCGCATCGATGCGTCGCTCGCGCAGCTCGTCGCAGAGCTCGGCGAGGGCGGTGTACATGCCGAAGGTCAGCGCGTTGCGGGCCTCGGGTCGGTCGAAGGTCGCCACGACGATGCCGTCGTCGATATCGATGCGCAGGAGTTCGTCGGGCATGCTCGTGGTCTCCGTCGGCCTGATTCAGCGGCAATGAACTGGGCGGCAGTCAGCTCAGCGGTAGAAGTACTCGACCAGGAACATCGGGATCACCGGGACGTAGGTGCAGATCATCAGCACCGCGAGCAGCACCGCGACGAACCAGACGTTCACCTTGGACACCTCCCAGATGTTCGCCTTGGCGATCGAGCAGGCAGTGATGAGCACCGAGGCGACCGGCGGGGTCTGCTGACCGATCGCCAGGTTCAGCGTCACGATCAGGCCGAAATGCACCGGGTCGATGCCGGCCGCGTTCACCAGCGGGATGACGATCGGCACGACCAGGATGATCGCGGCCACCGAATGCAGGAAGAAGCCGATCACCAGGAAGAAGATGTTCAGGATCATCAGGATGACGTAGCGGTTGTCGGTCATCGCCATCATCGAGGCGGCGATGTCCTGCGGCACCTGCGCACGCGTCAGGAAGCCGCCCATCAGCACCGAGGCTGCGACCAGCAGCATCACCACGGCGGTCTGGATGCCGCCCTCGATCATCGCGGTGCGCAGACGTTTCAGGTCCACTTCGCGGTACCAGATACCCAGCCCCAGCGAGACGACGACGGCAAGCCCCGCCGCCTCGGTCGCGGTCACGAACCCGCCGAAGATGCCGCCGAGGATGATGACCGGCAGCAGGAAGGTCGGCAGTGCGGCGATGAAGGTCCGCTTCAGGCGGGCGAGTTCGAACGCCTCCTCGGTTGGCAGGTTGTAGCGGCGCGCGAAGACGTAGGCGACGCTCATCAGCCCGATCGCGCCCAGCAGGCCCGGCACCACGCGCGCTTCTTCATCTGCGGAATCATCACCGAGCCCAGGGCCGCCACATCGGCGACGGCCGACCCCGAGATCTCGGCGAAGAACAGCGACACGCCGATGTTGACCATGCCCAGGCCGCCGCGCACGAAGCCGATGATGGAGGCGACGAAGTCGATCAGCCGATCGGTGATGCCGCCGGCATTCATGATCGCCCCGGCGAGCACGAACATCGGGATGGCGATCAGCGAGAACTTGGTCGATCCGCTGTACATGTCCAGCGCCACGGTGACCAGCGCGCCCGGGCCTTCGCTGGCGAGCAGGCCGAGCACCGCGGCGACGGCGAGCGCGACCGCGATCGGCACGTTGATGCAGATGAGCGCGACGAGGGCTGCGAAGATGCCGAGAATGATCACGAGCGAGAATCCTGCTGGCTGGCCGGGGCCGCGTTCGGTGCCGCGGGTCCGAGACGCGCCTCGGCGAGCCGTGTCTCGGCGGCGATCTCCGCCTCGATCTCCTCGTGCTCGGCCGACACGCCGCTGCGCACCATCGCCAGGTAGGCGGGCAGCGACAGCAGCTCGCAGACGATGAACAGCACCGCTCCGATCGGAATGACCGACTGGGTGAGCTGCACCGGCACCCAGGTGAGGCTGACCAGCGTGTCGCCCTGGAGCACCTGCAGCACCGTCCAGCCGGCCCAGGCGAGCAGCACGAAGAAGGCGAGGAAGACGATCTCGGCGATCCAGGCGGCGACCAGCCGGGGGCGCGGTGGCAGCGCGAGCAGCACGCCGTCGAAGCCGATCTGCTTGCGCCGCAGCACCGCCAGCGCGCCGCCGTAGTAGGTGATCCACGCCAGCAGGATGGAGGCGACCTCGTCGTACCAGGACAGCGATGCATCGAGCTTCCTGAAGACGACCGCGACGACCACGATGGTCGTCAGCAGCACCATCAGGAACAGCAGGAACCACTCCAGCAGCGTGCCGAGTACCCGTGCCAGGGCGTCCATCGCAGGCGGCTCTCCCGGAGGCTGCGTTCGTACCCGAGCTCAGTCGGCCAGTGCACGCACCCGCTCGACCAGCTCCGCGCCACCGTCGACGCTCTCTCCGAACTCGTCGTAGATCGGCGCCGACGCCGCGATGAACGCCTGCTTGTCGGCCTCGTTGACCTCCATGCCCCCCTCCTCGAGCGTGCCGAGCAGCTCCTGCTCCAGCTCGGCCGCCAGGCGGTAGACCTCTTCCTGCGACTCCTCGGCCGCTGCGACCAGATCGGCCTGGATGTCCTCGGACAGCTTCGCGAAGGCGCTCTCCGAGACCAGCACGTAGGCGGGCGTGTAGACGTGGCCGGTGATCGACAGGTAGGTCTGGACCTCCTGGAACTTGGCGGATGCGATCTGTGCGTACGGGTTCTCCTGTCCGTCGATGACGCCGGTCTTGAGCGCGGTGAACACGTCCGAGAAGGACATCGGTGTCGGGTTGGCGCCGTACTGCTTGAACATCTTCACCCGCCACTCGCCCTTGGGCGTCCTGAGCTTCACGCCCTCGAGGTCCTCCGGTACGGTGATCGGTCGGGTGTTGTTGGTGATGTGCCGGAAGCCGTTCTCGAAGTAGGCCAGGATGCGGTAGCCCCTGTCGCGTGCGGCCGCATCGAACACGCTCTCGCCGAGCTCGTCGCGCACGCGTCGCATGTGATCGCGCGAGGTGATGATGTAGGGCATCTCGAACACCCCGAAGGTGTCCGCCACCGACGACATGACCTAGGAGGGCAGCGCGAAGTCGATCTGGCCGAGCTTGAGCTTCTGGAGCATCTCGCTGTCGTTGCCCAGCTGCGACGAGCCGAAGCCCTGCACCTCGGCACGGTCGCCGAGCCGGGCGTTGGCCTTGTCGATGAACACGTTGGCCGAGGCCTCGAACAGCGAACCGGGTTCGCCGACGTGCCCGAAACGCAGGATCTGCTCGGCCGCCGCGGCGGTGCCGATCGTGGTCACGCTCGCCGCCGCCATCGCGACGGCGAGGACCGTTGCACGCGTGGCGATGCGTGTCGCGGCGTGCATCGAGGTGGCGATCGTTCGCGGGTCGAGTCTCGTCATGTGTCGTGCACTCCTTTACTGGTTACGAACCTTCGGCGATCGATGGTGCCGTGCCGGCCGGCACCACGCGGTGCAACGCCTGTGCGCGGGAACGGTTCCGGGTGGCGCTTGCACGCATTGCATTCTGAATTCATTATTACGTGAGCATCGCTCCTTATGCAACAGTGATATGACTGAACAGCACAGGCCTGCGGATCAAGGGTTTCGCGAAGGACGACGAATCCGATGTCCGGACGCCCGCATGCGGAGAAGGCTGACCTCGCCATGACATCCCCTGCCCGAGACATCCGCGCCACGGAACTTTCGCGCCGCCTCGGTCACGAGCTGCGGGGCGAGGTCCGAATGGATGCCTTCGAACGGGGTCGCCACGCCACCGACGCGTCGATCTACCAGGTGATGCCGCTGGCCGTCGCGCGTCCGCGCGACGTCGACGATGTGCGCACCTGCCTCGCCGTCGCGCGGGAACTGGACGTGCCGGTCACCGGCCGTGGCGGTGGCACGTCGCAGTGCGGCCAGACCGTCAACCGCGGTCTGGTGATCGACTGCTCGCGCCATCTCGATGCGGTGCTCGAGCTCGATGTCGAGGGCCGGCGGTGCCGGGTCGAACCGGGCATCGTGCTGGAGGAGCTCAATCGCGTCCTGAAGCCGCACGGGCTGTGGTTCCCGGTGGACATCTCGACCGCCTCGCGGGCAACGCTCGGTGGCATGACGGCGAACAACTCCTGCGGCCAGCGCTCGTTGCGCTACGGCACGATGCGTCACAACGTCCATGCGATCGAGGCGATTCTCGCCGACGGCCGGAGTTGGCGTTTCGGTATCGAGTCCGCATCGCTCGACGACGCACCCGTCGCGGCGCGAGCCCTGTATGCCGATCTGCTGAGCCTCGGGCGTCGCGAGGCGGACGAGATCGCGGCACGCTTTCCCGACGTCCTGAGGCGTGTCGGTGGTTACAACCTGGATGTGCTGGTGCCACCGATCGATTCGCGCAGGTCATCATCGTCCCACGGCTTCGCCGTGCCGAGCGTGTCGCGGGACGCGGCGGGCAACGCGCGGCACAACTTCGCCCACCTGCTGGTCGGCTCCGAGGGCACGCTGGCCTTCTCGACCGGGATCGAACTCGCGCTCGCGCCCTTGCCGGTGGACAAGGTGCTCGGCGTCTGCCACTTCCCGACCTTCCGGCAGGCCATGGAGGCCACCGCCGATCTGGTGGCGCTGGGCCCGCATTCGGTCGAGCTGGTCGATGCGACGATGATCGAGCTGGCCCGCGACATTCCGCTCTACCGCAGCTCGGTCGAGGCCTTCGTGCGCGGTGCCCCCGCCGCGCTGCTGCTGGTCGAGTTCGAGCACGACACCCGCGAGGAGAACCTCGTGGCACTCGGGCGTCTGCACGCCTGCATGGGGGATCTCGGGTTCGACTGGCGCGGGCAGGGCGAGCGCCGGGGCGGGGTCGTCGATGCGCTGGACAAGCCGTTGCAGGGCGCGATCGCCGAGGTCAGGAAGGCGGGGCTCAACATCATGATGTCGATGAAGAGCGAGGCCAAGCCGGTGTCCTTCGTCGAGGACTGCGCGGTCGGGCTGGATGACCTGGCGGACTTCACCGCCGGGCTCACCGACATCTTTCACCGTCACGGTACCGAGGGCACCTGGTACGCGCACGCCTCGGTGGGCTGCCTGCACGTGCGGCCCGTGCTCGATCTCAAGCGTGGCAAGGATGCCACCGCCATGCGCCAGATCTCCGAGGAAGCCTTCGAGCTGGTCGCGAAGTACAAGGGTTCGCATTCGGGCGAGCACGGCGACGGCATCGCCCGCTCCGAGTTCCACGAGCGGATGTTCGGTACGCGCCTGGTACGCGCCTTCGCCGAGCTCAAGCGTCACTTCGATCCCGACGGTCTGATGAACCCGGGCCGGATCGTCGATCCGCCGCGCATGAACGAACGGACGCTGTTCCGCTACCCGCCCGGCTATTCGATGGCGGGTGCTCGCTCGCGGCTCGACTGGTCGGCCTGGCCGGGTGCCGCCGGCGGCCTGCAGGGGGCGGTCGAGATGTGCAACAACAACGGGGCGTGCCGCAAGCTCGCCGGCGGTGTCATGTGCCCTTCGTACCGGGTCACGCGCGAGGAGCGCGACTCGACGCGCGGGCGTGCCAACAGCCTGCGCCTGGCGCTGTCGGGCCAGCTCGGCACCGGTGCGCTCGTCTCGGACGAGATGCACGAGACGATGAAGCTGTGCGTTTCCTGCAAGGGGTGCAAGCGGGAGTGCCCGACCGGGGTCGACATGGCGAAGATGAAGGTCGAGGTGCTGGCCGCGCGTGCGGCCACCCATGGCCATTCCCTTCACGATCGCCTGGTCGCGCACCTGCCGCGCTATGCGCCCTTCGCCGCTCGCGTGTCGTGGCTTTCCAACCTGCGCGACACGCTGCCCGGGCTGGCACGGCTCGCCGAGCGTCCGACCGGCTTCGCCGCCGAGCGCCCGCTGCCACGCTGGCGGCGGGACGCCTTTCACGAACGCGACACCGTCGGCGGGGGCACGCGCGAGGCGGTGCTGTTCGCCGACACCTTCGACACCTGGTTCGAACCCGGAAATCTGCGCGCCGCACGCCGCGTGCTGGTCGCCGCGGGATATCGGGTGCACGTCGCGCACGCGCCCGGTGAGCGGAACCTGTGCTGCGGCCGGACCTACATCGCCACCGGCATGGTGGAACGGGCGCGAACCGAGGCGCGCCGCACGCTCGCCGCCCTGCTGCCCTGGGCGCGCCGGGGCATCCCCATCGTCGGCCTGGAGCCGAGTTGCCTGCTCACGCTGCGCGACGAGTTCCTGTCGTTGCTGCCGGGCGAGGGTGCCGAGACCGTCGCGGGCCACGCCGTGCTGCTCGAGGAGCTGCTGGCGCGCGACGCGCAAGCCGGCCTGCTCGACTGGACACTCGGCTCGCCCGCGAGACGTCTGCTGGTGCACGGCCACTGTCACCAGAAGGCCTTCGGGGCGATGGGCGCCCTGCAGCGGACCCTCGCGCTGTTGCCGGACACCGTCGTGGAGACGGTCGAGACGAGCTGCTGCGGCATGGCCGGCGCCTTCGGCTACGCACGCGACACGCGCGAGACATCGGTACGCATGGCCGAACTCGATCTCATGCCCGCGGTGCGCGCCGCCACCGACGACACGCTCGTCGTCGCGGACGGGACCTCGTGCCGCCACCAGATCGCGGATCTCGGCGGGCGCGAGGCGTTGCACGTGGTCCGCGTGCTCGACAGGGCACTCGACAGGGCTTGCGAGGTCGTACCCGGCAAGGCCTCCGACGAGGCCCCCGGCACGGTACGTCGCGCAGCGGACCGGGAGGCGCCGGTGTGAACGCCGGCGCGAACTCGCTCGACAAGGTCCGCTCGATCGCGCGCCCCTCGCTCCACGAGGAGCTGGTGGAAAGGCTGCAGGAGATGATCGTGGACGGCACGCTCGCGGCCGGCGAGAAGGTTCCGGAGCGTGCGCTGTGCGAGAAGCTGGGCGTTTCGCGCACGCCGATGCGCGAGGCGCTGAAGGTGCTCGCCGCCGAAGGCCTGCTGGTGCTCGAACCGAGCCGCGGTGCACGGGTACGGTCGCTGACGATGGCCGAGCTGGAAGAGGTGTTCCCGCTGATGGGGGCGTTCGAGGCCCTCGCGGGCGAGCTCGCCTGCCGCCACATCACGCCGGTGCAGTTGCGGCGCGTTCGCGAGCAGCACGCTCGCATGCTCGAGTGTTATGCCGTGCGTGATCTCGGCGGCTATTTTCACCATAACCAGCGTATCCACGAGCTCATTCTGGAGGCGTCGGGCAATGCCACGCTGGGCACGATGTACCGCTCGCTCGCCGTGCGCGTACGGCGAGCGCGATATCTGGCGAACATGGACGAGCGTCGCTGGAGCGAGGCCGTCGACGAGCACGAGCGAATGCTGGAAGCGCTCGACGCACGCGATGGCGAGCGGCTCGCCTCGATCCTGCGACAGCATCTGGCGAACAAGTTCGCCACGGTGCGTGCCTGGGTCGAGAGCCAGTCCGTCTGACCGTCCGAACGCGCCGTCGGCGTGACGCCACGAGGAGCACGACCCATGACCGTCCACCCGCTCGATGCCCGTCCCGAACACCTGTTCCAGGGCCACTTCGACGCCGCCACCGCGGCGGTCCTGCACATCGAGTCGGGTGACGAGATCGTGCTCACCTGCCTGCCCGCCGGCACCGTCGAGTCCCTGCCGCCGGACGGCGCGGGGGTACGCGACGATCACCGCATCGCGCTGGACGCGCTCGCCGCCACCAAGGGCACCGGCTCGCACATCATGACCGGACCGGTGCACGTGAACGGTGCCGTACCCGGTGATGTGCTGCAGGTGGACATCCTCGACATCGCGCCGATCCAGCGCTGGGGCTGGACCGGCGTGCTGCCGCTGCGCGGCGCCCTGCCGGACGAGTTCACCGACTACGAGCGGATGCACGTGGCCATCGACCTGGAAGCCGGCACCTGCACGATGCCCTGGGGCCTGGTGATGCCGCTGGACCCCTTCTTCGGCTGCCTGGCGGTGGCGCCGCCCGCCGCCTGGGGCCGGCTGAGCACCAACGAGCCGCGCGCCTTCGGCGGCAACCTCGACAACAAGGAGCTGCGCGCCGGCAGCACGCTCTACCTGCCGGTATTCGAGGCGGGAGCACTGTTCTCGGCCGGGGACGGTCACGGGCGCCAGGGGGATGGCGAGGTGTGCATCGCGGCCCTCGAGACGGCGCTGCGAGGACGCTTCCGCCTGACGGTCAGGAAGGACATGAACCTTGCCACGCCGTTCGCGGAAACCGCCGAGCACCTGATCTCGATGGGCTTTCACGAAAGCCTGGACGAGGCGATGCGCCGCGCGGTGCGCGAGATGGTGCGCCTGATCGTGGAGCGTACCGGGCTGACGCGCAACCGTGCCTACATGCTGGCGAGCCTGGCAGCGGACCTGCGCATCACCCAGGTCGTCGACGGCGAGAAGGGGGTGCACATGATGGTGCGGCGCGAGTGGCTGACGAGCGCCTGAGGGTCCTGCCCAGCATGCGCTCCAGCACGTTGCCGAGCAGCGTCGACACGTCGTTGTCGAAGCCGTCGCTCGGCAGGCTGCCGCAGAACGTGATCGAACCGACCGAGAATACAGCCCCTCCCCCCGGCATGTCGGCCCACAGCATGTCGGCGCGCAGCAGGGTGTCGGCCGGCTCGCCGGGCACGGTCGTCAGGTGGGTCAGCACCTCCTCGGGCACCAGCACGAAGCCTGTACCGTGGCCCTCGGACGAGGCCAGCACCGTGGCATCGGCCGGCGTGCCGAGCGCGACGTCCGCCCGGTCGAGCTCGAAGCCCGCGGCTCCACCGCCGCACAGGCCGTGGTCGCCGAAGGTGTCCGCATCGATGCCCTCGAACACCCAGTCGAACGAGGCATCGGTGGCGCGGCGCCGGTAGTGCGAGCCTTCGAAGCTGCCCTGGGCGGAGAAGCCGATCCCGACCAGTGCCTGGGGCGCGCGACCGTTCCTGCGCCATAGCCCGCCGTAGGCGCCATCGAAGCCTTGCCAGTACTCCCCGGGCTCGGCTGCCCACGCGCGGATGCCGTCCTCGGCACGGCGGATCTCGATCAGGTCCGGCTCGGTGGTGTGCAGCGCGATGCGCCAGTAGAAGCCGTTGCCGCCCAGGTAGAGCAGGTTGCCACCGGTGTCCCGGTAGCGTTGCAGACCGTCGAGCATGGTGGCGGTGTGGTACTCCGGGTGCGTGGTCGTGGCGACGGCGCGGTAATCCCGGAGACACGCACCGGCGCTGTCGTGCAGCTCCCGATCGGTCACCACGTCGAAGCCGATGCCCTTCGCGTCGAGCCAGGCGAACAGGTGGCTGTCGGCCTGGAAGTGGCGCACCGCCGAGCCCGCCTGCTCGCCGAAGGTGCGGTAGCCGGGCCGGAGGTTGAACAGCGGGCGGCGGTGCGAGGCGTGGCAGATGCCCGAGCCGTCGGCGTGATCGTTGTAGGTCGACAGGCCGTAGTCCCGGTGCTCGGCCGGGTTCACGTGCCACGCCCCGCGCGCCGCGGCGACCTCCGCCCACGACGGTTCCCAGTCGGGGCGGGCGTGATTGCCGTAGACGGTGTAGGTGAAGGTGGGTACGAGCACGCACAGATCGTGTGTGCGTCGCCCTTCGGGCGGACAGACGAACAGCGGCACGGCGTCCTCGGCCGCGGGTTCGTCGCCGTCGGTCCCGGCGCCTATCCGCATGACGTACACGCCGCTCGGCATGTCCGCGGGCAGCTCGAACGTGAAGTCGGTGTCCCAGCCGAAATCCACGATGGCATCGTGGTTGAAGTGGATGGCCGCGTAGTGCGTCGGTGCGTGGCGCCAGCACATCTCGGCGCCGTTCCAGAGCGCGCCGCGTACGGCCCGCACCGGTGCGTTCACCAGCCGTGCGTGGTGAGCGCCGGGTCCGACATCGGTCGCGATCATCGTCGGGATGCCGAGCGAGAAATCCCAGCGCGCGCGCAGCGTCACGGCGCTCTCGTCGTGCCCGGCATGCACGGCGGGCGACTCGATGCGACCATCGAAATGGTCGATGGCGACGCCGTCGACGATCCGCGCGGCGATGCTCGCAGGTGTCGCACCGGCGGATGCGTTCGCCACGGCGATGGTCGGCGACGCCTGCGTCGGTGCGTCCGGTGTCGACGAGCCTGCGCCGGATTCGACATCACCGACGGGGAACGCCTCGATGCGTGCCTCGCCCGTCACCGTATCGATGATCGCGCGAAGTCGCGTCCAGCGGCGCAGGGGAAGCACGCCGGCTTCGGCAGCACATACCGTGCCGAACATGATCGAGGGCCGACCGTCGCGGTTCACGGACAGCCGCGCCGCCCCGACGGCGAGCACGCACTGCTCGCCCGGACGCCGCAGCGTCGGGAACACCCGCGCCTCGAGCACGAGGGTGCGCTCGTGC
>Ga0209831_1000588_pt1 | contig 35017 bp, 28 predicted proteins | sample Maine_Asex4_meta_FD_187451 | JGI IMG/M metagenome (GOLD analysis project Ga0209831, IMG submission 187451) | Marine algal microbial communities from Maine, USA - Maine_Asex4_metaG (SPAdes) (version 2) | ecosystem: Host-associated > Algae > Red algae > Unclassified | place: Maine, USA | collected... | reverse complement strand
GACCGTATAGTGTGGTGTCGAAGAAGTTGGAACAGGGAGAGGAGTTGAGGGTGGAAGAGTAGTTAAGGAATATCGAATATTAATTTTTAGATCCCGCTTCTTATATTTAAAACAGATCTCAGTTTAATTTAACATATTGGTTTATCGAACTTTATGTTTTAATTAAATTTATCTTTGCTCACACTATCGCTTTCGCTGTGCTCTCACTTAACGTATTGTCATACGTTACCCTCCGGGATCGTTCGTTTATCTCTTTAAGATTTTTTATTAATGTACCGAATGGAAAAAAGCTCAAGGTCGGAGGGGTTCATTTATAGCAAGAACCATTTTGTTCATCAAGTAAAGTTTAGAAAGAATATTAGTTTAGAAACATCATAACTTTTAACAAGCATATTTTTAGCGCTGATTAATAGTTTAAATTTTAAATTAAAAACCAATTAAACTACTTCCATTTTGTAGTAGTATTTTTAATGTTAAATAACTGATAATCAAGATTTTATTTTTTCAATGATGTAGTTTTCCTTTGTTTAATCTAGCTGCACAAAGTAGTAAAGTCGAGCTTAGACTTTATTGAAAAGACTTCTTTTGTCTATGATCCAAAATAATAAATATCCTATCAACGCATTAATTTTATTTATTAAAAATCCTGAAAAGGGGAAAGTAAAAACGCGATTGGCCAAGACGGTGGGAGACGACCGGGCGTTGTTGATTTATAAAGCGTTGTTGGAGCATACGCGTAAATTGACAGTACCGGTTGATGCTACACGTTTTCTTTTTTATAGTAATAAAATCAATCAGGAAGATGAATGGTCAGCGGATAATTTCCGTAAAGAAGTACAGGCCGACGGGGACCTGGGCGACCGGATGAAAGCGGCTTTTGCGCAGGCATTTGAGGAGCATGATCGAGTATTGATTATCGGGAGTGATTGTGCGAGTCTGACAACGGAAATAGTGGCGGAAGGATTTGCGGCTTTGGCAGAACATGATTTTGTATTAGGTCCGGCGATGGATGGTGGATATTATTTACTGGGGATGAACGAATATACGCCAGCACTTTTTGAGGAGATGGCGTGGAGTACGGAAACGGTCGGGCAAACTACACAATATCGCATTAAAAATATGGGTAAATCCTGTTTTTTACTGAAGGAATTGAGTGATATTGATTTTGAGGAAGATTGGGAGAAGTGGGGCTGGGAGGTTTGAGAATGAGTTGTTAATTAGTCTCTTGTTACGCAATGCTATGGTAAGAAATTAAGACACCGGTTAATGAATACCTCTACGGTCCCTCCAAATTGCTACAAAAAAAACCCCTATTATTTCGTTAAACCTCTATCTATCAAAAAATATAGGGATAACAAAATAATAGGAGTTTTAGCGAAAAATTTTTTATAAGGAATGCCGACTACAATTCCCCGTACATAATCTCTCCCGCCTCGTTCGCGTATCGTTCACGAATCAATTCCTTCATTTCCTTACGGGCAAAAAATATCCGGCTCTTGATCGTCCCGAGCGGCGTATCCAGTTTTTGCGCAATCTCTTCGTAAGCATAACCTTTATAATACATTAAAAACGGAATACTGAATTTCTTATCCAGTTGGTCAATAATTTCGTGAATCTCCTGCATCATAATGGCAGATTCACCCGTATTAAACGCTTGTGGTTTTTCTGCAAAAATGGAAGTAATCTTCAGGCCAATATATTTCATAAATCGCTTTTTACGACGATAGCCATTAATAAAAGTATTGCGCATGATCGTTTTGATCCACGCGTTAAAATTCGTGCCACCACGAAATTTATCTTTATTCTTCAAAGCCAGAAAAATAGTTTCCTGTACCAGATCATTGGCATCTTCGTGGTTTTGCGTCAGTCTGTACGCGAAAGCTTTTAAGCTTGGGTTATTTTTGGTAATTTTATTCGTTATATCCATTAGTTGTTTTTTTAGTTTGTTACCTCTGCAATTGTGGTGCGTTAGAAGTCTTCCGTATTCATAATGTCAATTTAGAATAAAATCACGCTCTAAAAATTATATTTCGACTAATGTCCATAAAAAAACGATGAACGAAATTTTCAAATCAAGCAATGCGATATTTTATTGAATTAAGTTATAATGGTACAAATTACTGTGGCTGGCAAATACAGCCCAGTGAAATGTCTATCCAGCAAAAGATAGAAGAAACCATTTCTACTATCCTGCGAACCAAAACGCCCATAGTGGGTTGTGGACGGACAGACAGCGGTGTACACGCCAGTCAATATTTTCTACATTTTGAACATTCTGCTCCATTACCGGATAACTTTATGAATCGGGCCAATAAAATACTTCCGGGAGATATTGCTTTCTATCAACTCCAAAAAGTCTCCGACGGTGCCCATACGCGATTTGATGCTTCCCGTCGCGCCTATCAATATCATATCTCTTTTAGAAAAGATCCTTTCCAGCAACAAACCATCTATTATTTTCCGCAATGGGAAAAGCTGGATATAGACAAGATGCAGGAAGCAGCCAGTTTGTTGCGCGCGTATTCCGCCTTTTATACTTTTTGTAAATCCAACACAGAAGTTAAAACAATGAACTGTGATCTTATGGATAGTCACTGGGAAATCCACGCGGATGGAAATGGATTGACTTATCATATAGCTGCCAATCGCTTCTTGCGAGGGATGGTGCGCCTGATTGTAGGCATGTGCCTGAACGTAGGGATGGGTAAACTTAACATCGATACCGTACGTCAAGCACTCGACGCGCAGGAACGATTGACCAAAAGTCTAAGCGCTCCACCCCACGGATTGTTTTTGACGGAGGTCGAATATCCGGTACAGGGCTCGGTATTGAGTAATGAATAACGAATATTTAATATTCCTGATTGGACATTCGATATTCAATACTGCCTTCTTTCTACAAAAAAATTTAAAAATAAAATTGCCGAACTATTTGTTTTATAACATATTTTGTTTTAATTTAGCGGCTGAAAGAAACAAATAGGTTGCTGAACTAAAAGTAATTTTTTAGTTTGATAACACTAATATTACTCATCAAAGTTACGTAGTTGGGCCCCGTGCCTTTTGAAAACTTCACTATGGAACGTGGCTTTTAAAAACACTTAGTTATGATTAGAGAAGACAGAGTTCAACTTAATGAACGGTTTATTAAGGTCTTTAAACTATTACAGGATCGGGGAGATATTATTCTTAATGACCGAGGAGGAAAAGGAATGGGTGACTTTGCTAAAAAAGTACTTGGCAACCGAGCCTATGGACACATTATTCGTGCTTTCTTAACCGAAACTGATAAACGTGTAATTGATTACCACCAGGCAAGAATTGTTTGTCAGGATTACGGAGTCAATGAGTCTTACCTGATTGATGGTACCGGTACGCCATTTGGCCGAGAATTACCTAAAGTTCAACTAGCGGACAGTGGTGTAAATGCCATCCGTCCCAATATCGTATTTACTTCAGTGCAGGCTTTTGCCGGATCGGGAGATAGTGCAACAGATACTTTTGGTTCACAGGCGGAAGATAATGAGCTTTTTGCTTTGCCAGGTGTCAGCGGTGCGGGGTTGGTTGCTTTTCCAGTTGACGGAAATAGTATGGAGCCCGTTATCAATGACAATGATATTGTTATTTGTCGCGAAATTGATGGCGTAGGTGATATTAAAGACAACGAAATCTATGCGGTTAAAAGCAATGGACACTTGTGGATTAAGCACGTTCAGCGTATCAAAAATAACAAAGGTCGTACCGTTCAATTAAAGATGATCTCTGCCAATCATCTCGAACACGAACCTTTTACGCACGACGTAAGCGAATACACTCGCTTGTATAAAGTAATTAGAAAAATTAGTGAAATCTAATTTTCAACCTATAATAACAATAGTAATACTCAGCTTAAAATGGGCAATTACTTATTTTCATACCAAGGAATGTTAAATAAATAAAGTACGATTCTATACTTATTTAATCGCCATTCCTAATAGCTAATCAGAATTTCTGGTTAGCTATTTTTTTTAATAAAAATTGTGTTTATCTTTTTTATTATAAAATAATTGTTTTATATTGTGACTATAATGAGGAGGCCGTTATACAAATAAAGTTTTAAACTTCAAAAAAGCAGCATGATCATATGGTACAAGTAGAAGAACGGCGAGCGCTGAATCGACGGTTTAAAACAGTTTACCAGTTACTGGTCAAAAAAGGAGAGATTATCAAAAATAATCGGCAAAAGAGTAAAACAGCCTTTGCTGATAATTTAGGTACCAAAGGCCATATCATTGATAAATATTTGGATGACCGTCGATTTATCACTTACCCACAGGCGAAATTACTTTGCGCTAAATACCAGGTTAGTGAATTTTATTTGTTCCAGGGAATCGGTAAACCTTTTGATGCACCGCCTTCTAAATTACCAGACTCCGAAGAGAAATTAGCTATGGCTTTAGGAATTAATTTTTCCCCAAATATTTTGTTTACCAATGTAGAAGCTTTTGCCAGTAATACCGTCGGCGTAGATTTATTGGAAGAACATCAGCGATTTCACATTCCCGGTGTAACGGGTGATCTGGTTGCTTTCAATATCAAAGGCAACAGTATGGCGCCTACTATCATGACCGGAGACATGGTGATATGTGCACCACTCGAAGAAAAAAATGAAATGGTGGACAACGAAATTTATGCGGTCGTAACGAGCAACTCCGTTTATGTAAAGAGAGTGATCCGGTACTTTGATCGTTTAAAAAACTGGACCCACTTAAAATTAATTTCGGATAACAACGCAGAATTTGATCCTTTCATTTTGGAGATTTCGGAGGTTCGGAAATTGTTGAAGGTCAAAAGGAAGTTGACGGGACTAGGGTAAGGTGGCGAACAGGTAGACGCGGATGGCGAAGCGGATGGCGAAAATGTAGAGACAAGGCAATGCCTTGTCTCTACATTTTCAACCGCTCAACCGTTTAACCGTTTTCAACCGCTCAACCATTTTCAACCGCTCAACCATTTTTTAACAATTGATTGAATTAACAGACTAGTGCCTCATCCCGTAAGTAAATGGTAAGCTAGGCAACGTTATTTTTAGTCTGGTTGAGGCAGGAAATCCGGAGCTATGCCGTAGCATAGTGAGGAATTTTCTAACCCTGCCCGATCTGACCATCGGTCAGGCGGGGAAAAGCAGGCGAAAAATAACAAGCATAGATTGGTATGGATTTACGGGATGAGGCACTAGACAAGAGAAGAGAAACTGGTACAGGAATGTTGATAAAATAAATTAAGACACTATGCTTCCTCTTTTTCCATCACTTTTTCAATAAATTAAAATTATGAACACTAACCAATTAGCCCACCGTGCGCCGATTATCAAAAGCAATACTTTTCAAACTTATCGTAAAGTAGGTGCCTGGAGAAATATGGACGTATACGTTTACGAAAGTGTCAACCTGCGTTTTCACCCCATTGCTAAAAACGGGAAAATTCTGATCAAACTGGAATTTAATACTTTCGACAAATACCGAAAAGAACTGGTCTTCTTCGATCAATACAATGAAATAGAATTACAGAATTTCCACACCGACTTTCGACAAGTCGTAAAAGAAAACAGCGCCCTACTCTATCATGAACTATTACAACAAATTAAAAAAGATGTTCGTGCTTCCGCAAATCTCTACCTGCCCAATTGGGATAAACTAAGAATTTCCAATGTACAGGAAGATGGGTTGTTGACCAAACCCGTGGAAGCCAATGCGGTTACTGACTGACTATAGGAACGGAGGTAGGGTGTTCAATCAGCTGAAAAAACCTCTGCATTTTTATGATAATTTATTTCAATTAAATAAATTCATTTGATAAGTTGCTCTTCAGAAAATAATGCGATCCCTCTGGGATCGAACGACTGCGGGCCTCGAATCTCGGCTAACATAATGTGATCCCTCTGGGATCAGTCCGAAAAAACGTAATAAAAAACTGCATAAGAAATTTTTAGCTTGCACAGTGTAGATTGAACACCCTAGAACAGAGGCACAAGTGCCAAAGCCCGTAAATATCTAACAGGTTAGGCACCAGAAACAAGGCAATACCTTGTTCCTACGTTGATCAATATGTCCAGTAGCTTAGTGCCCAGAGCACAATTTGTCAAAAAATCTTTAACTGCTCGAATACTATGTATTCGAAATGTTTTTAAAATAACTGCTGTTTTTTGAATATGACTTCCGAAGTGATCTTCGGGAGTTCTTTTTTTTGGTGGAAGAATCTTGAGGCCACGAAAATAAGGAAGGAGAAATAAATGCTAAATTTAATTAGACTTGTTACTCTTAAATGAACACCCCCCAATTCTATACTTCCTCACTTTTCCACATACTTCTCCACAATAGCCGTACAAGCCCGGTCCAGCATTTGATATACCTCCTCAAAACCATCATCTCCATAATAAGGATCGGGAACACTCTGATTGTAACCAGGTTTTTCCATATTCATGATCAGCTGCACTTTTTCGCGCTCCGCGTCGGAAGCAGCCAGTTGTAAAATATTTTGATAATTGGTGCTATCCATCGCAAAGATCAGGTCATAATTTTTTAGATCAGCTGGTTTAATTTGACGTCCCCGTTGAGCCGTAATATCCAGCCCATGCGTAGCAGCTACGGCGACGGAGCGCGGGTCCGGCGTATTACCTACGTGCCAGCTACCCGTCCCGGCGGAATCTACGGTCCAGTCCAGGCTTTTTACTTTTTCTTTTAGGATTTCTTCGGCCAGAGGAGAACGACAGATATTTCCGAGACAGACCATTAATACTTTCATTGGATTTGATTAGTTTAGTACAAATTTACGAAATGCAGAAATTCAAAGCTATTATAATTGATGATATTACACAATCCCGCGCAACACTTAAGGAAGATTTAGAAGCTTACTGCCCTGAAATTGAGGTGATCGGCGAAGCCGAAGGAGTCGTCAGTGGTGCTCGTTTATTGAAAGATGTTACGCCTGATGTACTCTTTTTGGATATTCAGATGCCGGACGGAACTGGCTTTGACCTGCTGGAAATTTTACCTGAAATTTCTTTTAAAATAATTTTTACTACCGCCTCTGATGCCTTCGCAATCCGAGCCTTTCGTTTTTCAGCGGTCGATTATTTGCTCAAACCGGTCGATCCGGATGACCTGATGGAAGCGGTCAATAAATTAAAATCAGCACCCGCTTCGGGACAAGCACTCGACTTGCTACTGGACAATATGAAAAACCAGGAAGGCCCAAAAAAGATTTCGTTGCATACCCAGGATAAAATTCAGATTGTCGAAGTGGGCGATATTATCCGTTGTGAGTCGAGCGGTAATTATACTATTTTTCATTTTGCGGATGGAACCAATCTGATGGTTACTCGAACGTTGAAAGAGTACGATCAGCTCCTTAGTGACAGCGGCTTTTTCCGTGTTCACCAATCTCATTTAGTTAACAAAAAACATATCACTGCCTACGTAAAAACGGAAGGTGGCTACCTGCTGATGTCTAACGGCAAGCACGTATCGGTTTCGTTACGTAAAAAAGCGGCGGTAATGGAAATGCTAGAGCGGTTGTAATTTAGACTTGCTTCTGTGTGTTCTACTACTGAAGAGTTGTGTGAGGAACTAAAGCCTATGGTTAAAAAATCATTAAGGAACGAGGATTAAATAGATGGGGTTTAAAAATGTCAATATTAAAAACTGCCAATTTTGTAAAATGCAAGTAGAAAAAAGCCTGTTCCCAGCAATTCACGCTTTCAAATCCCACCGGGCTTATCCTTACTACTCAACGAAATATGCAGATGGTCCTCCGTTCCAACGTGCCGCAACGTATTTAATCCCATCATTCTAAAATAAAGTTTTAGCAATCCGTTTCTAAATTCTCCGTGCCGTTTAGTACGAATATCCACTGCGTGTACGTAGCCATCCGATTGAACATAATGTAACGACTGACGCTTTGTTTTTAGTCCCATCTTTTTATAATCCTCCGGTTGACGCTTTCCATCGGTGATCAATAAACTTTTGTCAATAAAAACCACCGTACTAATGCTGAGTCGCAGGATTGGATGCAAGCTGGAGTAAGTATCCTTGATTTCGGACGACTTGACATTACTATCCGACAGATAAACTACGGCGTAAGTACTGTAACCAAGCACCAGAAAAATAGCGAAAAGGATTCGTAGTTTAAAACTACGGGCACTTCCCATTTTACCAGTAATTCTACCATAAATAAAGGTAAAATATAGCATCAACAGAAAAATACTAATTCCCATCCCTAATAAGATTGCTGGCCAGGATGACAACTGGTAATACTCATGCCCAAAAACAGCTCCTCTGATAAGACAAATAAATGGTAGCACCAGTAAAAGGACCAAACGAATAAGGAAAAAGAAAATTTTTTTCATGTTGACTATCGAATTTTCCATAAAATGAGCACTTACACTTTTATAAACAACCCAACCCCAGGGTAAAGTTTTACCACAAACTACCACAATTTTCAAAAATTACTGAAAATATAATTGCTATAGTAAATTACAATGCCCCATAGTTAAAATCAATTATTAGTCTCTAAACCACTCATTATCAGATCATTACACCATTACCTGACTAAAAATACCCAACAGGTGAAATATAGATAATTTCAGTTTTGTTTAACTTTTGTTTGTAAAACGTTAAACAATAGTGTATATTTGTTAAACAAACGGGCAAAACGATTCATTTTGTTTAACTTTTTAAAGTAAACTATTATGTCAACATTAGATTTCTATTCAAATTTCAATAAAGTAACGACTGTTTTAAGGTCCTTTGCTTATAATTTAACGCAGAACGCTGAAGATGCACGAGATCTATACCAGGAGACTGCTTACCGGGCGATTAAAAACAAAGAAAAATTTAATCCGGGTACCAACTTCAAGGCGTGGTTAATGACAATTATGAAGAATATCTTCATCAATAACTACCGAAAGAAAGTGAAGCAGAATACAATTATTGACAAAACAGATAATCAGTATTTTATCAATTCTAGCGGTAATGCCACTCAAAACGCGGCGGAATCCACTATTTTAATGAAAGAAATCACGGCGATGATCGAAGATTTGGACGATGGCCTCAAGATTCCTTTCATGATGCATTACCAGGGATTTAAGTACCAGGAGATCGCTGACAAGATGGAATTGCCCCTGGGAACGGTAAAAAGCAGAATATTTTTTGCCAGACGGGAGTTAAAAGCAAAAATTGGCAGCAGATATAATCAACCAGTGAGTGAACTCATGAAAGCTGGATAAGAACTTATAATATTAGATATATTTAGACAGAGTGGTTAATAAGGGATTTTTTACAATGATGTAGAAAATCCTTTTTTTATGGCTGGAAATTTGCGAATTACATAATAGCGGTTACCTTTGGTCTGATTCGTTATTACCTTACTGTCTAAAGGATGAGAAATAAATAACTATCCATTCTGACTTTCTAAAATATGATTTATACTTCCCTGCCCGAACGGATGTTCAGTCAGGCGGGGTTATTTTTTTAGCAATCCAACAAGCCTGCCTGGGCTGACCCAGTCAGACAGGGATTACTTCAAAAAATGCCTCGTCTAAATCAATTTTAAAATCGTCAAAAAGGTAAATTTATTTAATCGCCATCCCTAAACTGATACACCGTTAGGAATTTATAATAATTCTACCATGACAAATTCTAAAGAACTATCCGTCATTACTTCAAAAGAAGGACTTTCCTTTTACCTTACGACGCAGGTAGATGACGACGAACCTGTTTTTCTTACGGGAACTTTCAATAACTGGAACGTGGCAGACCGACGCTATCAGCTCAAAAAAACTGCTCCCAAAGCTTATCATTTATCCATCCCTGCTGGTGTAGAATTAACCTACCCGCTGGAATATAAATTTTTGCGAAGTGGATGGGATGAAGTAGAATTGGATAAACATGGTAAATTAACGGACAATAGAGTACTCGAAAGACCAATTTCTCAGGTCAAAGCTTATGTCCCCTTGTTTGCTCATAAAAACAAAAATTACGATACGGATCGATTGCCAAAAATCGTCATTATTTCCAATCATTTTGAGATTCCACAACTTATCAAAACCCGGCGGATTACCGCTTTGCTTCCGTACGATTATTACGAAAGTGACAAACATTACCCTGTTCTATATTTACAAGATGGCCAAAATCTATTCGATGATTATGCTCCTTACGGAAACTGGGGTGTAGATAAAAAACTCGCCGAGATGAGTAAGAATGGAATAGGAGATATTATTGTGATCGCCATCGACCACGGCAAAGACGAACGGATGGCCGAATTTACCCCCAATCATAGTACAGGCAAGTTTAGACAAAAAGAAGGCAAACAATACATTCGCTTTTTAGCCGATACCCTCAAACCACATATCGACAAAAATTTCCGCACATTACCCGATGTTAAAAACACCGGTATTGGCGGTAGCTCAATGGGAGGACTTATCAGTATTTATGCTGGGTTGGTCTATCCGGAAGTTTATTCGCGGCTGATGATTTTTTCTCCTTCCTTATGGGTAATGCCCAATATGTATTTTGGCGGTATCCATCTCGCCCAAAGTTTTAATACGCGTATCTATCTTTATGCTGGCGGAAAGGAAAGCCAGAATATGGTACCCAATGCACAGAAATTTAAAGACATGGTCACTCAAAAAGGACGGGAGGACTCCCAAATAGATTTTCACCTGGCTTTAGATCCAAATGGTGTACACAGTGAATATCACTGGGGACAGGAATTTCCAAAAGCGGTTGAATGGCTATTTTTCCGGTAGATCGAATCTATTCTATATGCCATTCCTAACACATTCCTACGAACAACTTATTAACTACGTTTTACACACATTCAAAAAAATCTGATGAAAATCAAAATAAAAAATACCGTTAAGTCGACCAGTGCGGTAACCATCATTCCGGTAATGCCAAACGATATCAAATCTGCGGCTTTTAAAAATTTTAGCAAAGAAGAAATCCTGCCTAAAAAATTAATTGCTACTTTCTCAGCAAAAGAAACTACTTACCTACTATTGGCGGGTGCAAAAACGGAACGCATCATTCTCATTGGACTGGGCGATCAACCTGATTATAAAAAAATTCTTTACAGTTTTCGCAAATTCAGCGTAGATTTTAAAAGTCAACTTGATCACAAACCAACGCTGGATTTATCCTTTGTCGGCATGGCCCACGATGCTCATAAAATGGCACAGCTTACTGCCGCCGCCGTTAATGGATTGCAACTCAGCATCTACGATATTGGGCTCTATAAAACAGCCGATAAAGTCGTTCATCCACTCGCAAAACCAACCGCTACGCTGACCATCATAACAAAAAATACTTTTCAAAAAGAAATTGAACAAGCCGCTTTTGAAGGAGCTGCCAAGGGAAATACACAATTAAGTATCATGGACCTGGTCAACGCACCGGGCAACAAAGCAATTCCAGAAGTACTGGGACAATGGGCCGTTAATTCTGGTAAAAAGTTCGGCTATAAAACAACTGTCTTTTCAAAAAAGAAAATTACCAGCACTGGTTTGCATGCATTGCTTGCCGTCAATCGGGGTAGCGAATACACGCCTGCTTTTATCATTATGGAATACAAACCCCAAAATGCGGGTAAGAAAAAATTACCTAAAGTAGGATTGGTTGGAAAAGGAGTTACTTTTGACACAGGTGGTATTTCGATCAAGGGTCATATGAATATGCACTACATGAAAAGTGATATGGGCGGTGCCGCCGCTGTCCTTGGAACCATGGAACTGACCGCGAAATTGCAGTTACCCGTTCATCTGATCGGGATCGTTCCTGCGACCGATAATTGTGTCGATGCACTGGCCATCAAACCCGGTGATGTCATTAATTCTTACAGTGGAAAAACAATTGAAATCATTGATACCGATGCCGAAGGTCGCTTGATTCTGGCGGATGGTCTCGCCTACCTTAATAAAAATTTCAAACCAGATATCATGCTTGACCTGGCTACCTTAACGGGTAGTAGTGTTCGTACATTTGGTTATCAATGTGGTGCTGCTTTTAGTAAAAACGAGCAACTAATCGAACAATTAAGCGCTGCAGGAAATACTGCGGGCGAACGAATCTGGCCGCTTCCTATCTGGGACGAGTACCAAAGTCATATGGATAGTGACGTAGCGGACATTAAAAATTTCAGTGGACGACCCGTTGCCGGCGCCATCAGTGCTGCCAAATTTTTGGAATTTTTTACAAATAAACATCCACACTGGGCGCATCTCGATATCGCTGGTGTAGCTTTTGGCGATACCGGTTTTTCCAAACAAAAAAGTGCCACCGGATATGGTGTAGGACTTCTGGTAGAATTTCTTAAAAATCTTGTAAAATAATTTTAGGCCAGTTCGCCTGTTCGCTGGCTAGCGATCGTAAAAAATATTTCACTATTAACAAAAAAATTAACTTAAAAATAATTATTCACTTTTTCCGTTCCCAAAAATATTTTTGTAATTTAACGTTTGAGTTAATAAAAGTAAAAAATAGGGACACTGATTAAATAAATTCCAGTCGTCTAAACGGACATTTATTTGGTCAACATTCCTTAACCTTCCTCACATTGATCGGGGAAAACTGACAGACTACAGATTTATGAAAATATTACATATTAGCGCCGAATGTTATCCGGCGGCGAAGGCTGGAGGGCTGGGAGACGTGGCGGGTGCCTTACCAAAATATCTAACCAAAACAGGTTTGGACACGGCGGTTATTATTCCCAGATATTTTACTAAATGGCTCAACCAACAAACTTATCAGCAAGTATTTTCCGGTGAGTTCTACATGGGACAGGAGCAAATTTACTTTTCCATCCACCGGGTAGAAAACGACCCGACGGGTTTTCCATTATACGTCGCAGATATTCCTGGCAAGTTTGATCGACCAGGTGTTTACGCCGATGCGAACGGTCACGCTTACCAGGACGAACTGTCTCGTGCTATTTCTTTTCAGCTTGCCACTTTGTACTGGGTTCGCTCTCTGGAGGATCGCCCCAAAGTACTGCATTGTCATGACCATCATACAGGATTGATTCCATTCCTGGTTCGACACGCGTATGATTTTGAATCTTTAAAAAGTACGCCGACCGTCTTTACCATTCACAACGGAGAATATCACGGTGCTTTCCCCTGGAATAAGCTATACCTGTTGCCCGCTTTTGATAGTACAGCTGGCGGTTTACTCGATTGGGATAATATGATTGTGCCATTGGCTTCTGCGATTAAATGCTCTTGGAAACTCACGACCGTTTCGCCCGGCTACATGGACGAACTAAAAAATAATGCCAATGGTCTAGAGAGCTTATTAAAATCAGAACAAAGTAAATCCATCGGAATTCTTAATGGAATTGATACCAATATCTGGAATCCCAAAAAGGATGATTTTATTGCGGAAAAACTAGGTAGAAGTTTTAAAAAATATAAAGCTGCTAACCGCCAGGCGCTATACGAACGATTTAATATTACGGAAGGTTTACCCATCGTTGTTTTTATTGGCAGACTCGTCCGGGAAAAAGGAGCGGAATTATTGCCAGAAGCCATCAGTCGTTTTATCTACGATGAGCATAAGCTAGGGTTTATCATTTTAGGTACGGGAGATCCAAATCTCCATCAGATATTTGACAATATGCGATCTCATTTTCCAGGGCGATTCGATGCAGCACTGGAATATAACGAAGGACTGGCCCACCAACTTTATGCAGGTGCCGACTTTCTGATGATGCCTTCGCTGGTCGAACCTTGCGGGCTGAACCAGATGTACGCCATGCGCTACGGAACGGTACCCATCGTACGAGCCGTCGGTGGTCTGCGAGATACCGTGCCTGATATAGGTGGTGAAGATGGAGCCGGAATTTGCTTTGATTACTATTCTGTAGATGAAATTCACCACGCATTGATCCGGGCGGAAACGCTGGCCAGTGATGCTAAAGTATTGACAAATTTACAAAAACAAAATACAAAAGTAGATTTTTCCTGGGAACAATCAGCAAAGGCTTATGGAGAAATCTATGAGGAGTTGATGAATGATGGAGAATGAAGAACTTTTTAATAAGGAACGAGGATTAACAATTAGCCGACAGCAAGCGGCAAATTGTTGTTTTTCAGGATCAAAAACGTAAAACGTAAAACTCAAAACTTCTTTCCTACCGGAAGTTTAAATTTATAAACATTTAAAATACACTACTATGATTAAGATGGTCTCTATGATTCTTGGCGGCGGCGCTGGTTCGCGATTATATCCTTTGACGGAACAGCGTTCCAAACCTGCTGTACCGGTTGGTGGAAAATATAGATTAATAGATATTCCGATTTCTAATTGTCTTAATTCAGGTGTAAAAAGAATGTTTGTTTTGACGCAGTTTAACTCTGCTTCACTTAACAAGCATATTAAAAATACCTATCACTTTGATTTGTTTAGCCGTGGTTTTGTGGATATTCTGGCTGCAGAACAAACACCTGGTGACGACAACTGGTTTCAAGGTACTGCGGATGCTGTAAAGCAGTGCATGCGACACCTGAACAATATAGACTACGATTATATTTTAATCCTTTCTGGTGATCAATTATATCAGATGGACCTGGAAGCTTTCGCTGAAGAACACGTAGCCAAGAAGGCAGAAATTTCGATTGCCACCATTCCGGTATCCGCAAAAGATGCATCCGCTTTTGGTATTATGAAAGTAAAAGCAAACGGAATGATTGATAGTTTTATAGAAAAACCTCAAGGGGACGATCTGATCGGATGGGAATCGGAAGTAGGACCCGAAAACGAAGCCATCGGAAAAGTATATTTAGCTTCTATGGGTATTTATATTTTTAGTAAAAATGTTATTAAAGATTTATTTAAAGAATACGATCAAGCCACAGATTTTGGAAAAGAGATTATTCCCAACGCGATCTCAGCTGGTAAAAGTGTTGCCAGTTACGAATACAATGGTTACTGGGAAGACATCGGAAGTATACCGAATTTTTTCGAAGCTAATCTTGATTTGACGGGGCCATTGCCTCCATTTAACTTATTTGATAACGAAAATATAATTCATACCCGTCCCCGTAAACTACCCGCTTCTAAAGTTTTTGGTACGACGATGAATCAAGCAGTACTCGCGGATGGTTGTATTGTCAATGCCAAGTCTATTGATAATGCCATCGTCGGTATTCGTTGCCGGATTAAAGATAAAACGGTTATTAAAAACGCCATCATCTTTGGTAATGATTATTACGAACTAGCCGCGGATGTAGACAATCCCGAAATTATCAATATGGGAATCGGGAAAAATTGTTTTATTCAAAATGCCATCATCGATAAAAACGTTCGCATTGGAGACAACGTGACCATTATCGGTAGCAAAGATCTCGAAAACGAACGCGTAGAAACACATTGTGTCGTAGAAGGAGTTATCGTACTACGCAAAGGAGTCGTTATTCCAAGTGGTACGGTCATTGGAAAAAAACGAGGAGATGAAATTATTCCTACGTACGAACCTAAGCCGAGATATGTTTAGTGATCGGCGGATCGGTTAATTAGTGGGAATCTTTTATAATCTGTATTTTTTTCGTCAGCATTGAGTAACAAGAGCGACTAATCAACCGATTAACTGACCAACCTATTTCAACAATAAAAATACATAAAAGTACATGCTAACATTTCTCTGTATCACCAACTGCTATAAAGGCGTTGACTTTCTTAAAGCCTGCCACGCAGCCGGTAATAAAGTTTATTTAATCGCTTGTAAAAAAGACGAACACAAAGACTGGCCGCGTGATATCTTAGCGGATATTTTTCTGATGGATCTGGACGACACGGGTCGCTGGAATGTGACAGATTTGGTCAACGGGCTGGCGCATTTTATGAAAGGTCAGCGCATTGACCGTGTGGTGGCACTGGATGATTTTGACGTAGAAGCAGTAGCCCACGTACGGGAGCATTTTCGAATTCCGGGGATGGGAGAAACGACGAGTCGCTTCTTTCGGGACAAGCTCGCCATGCGCGTAAAAGCAAAAGATGCGGGAATTCCAGTTCCCGCTTTTAGTTCGCTTTTTCACGATGAGGACATCAATAATTTTATTGCAGAAGTCGAAGCACCCTGGATGCTCAAACCACGAGGAGAAGCATCGGCAGATGGCATCCAGAAAATACATTCTGGCAGTCAGCTCTGGGAAGCAGTTCATAAACTAGGCGACCGTCGCCACCATTTTTTGGTAGAACAGTTTAAGCCCGGTGCAGTCTACCACGCGGATGCTTTAACGGTCGATGGAAAAGTAAAATTTTGTCGAATCTCCAGGTACTTGAGTACGCCGATGGAAGTGGCGCACGGTGGTGGAATCTTTCGTTCGCTGGTTTGTAAATTTGGCGGAGCAGATGATAAAAAATTACAAAAACTAAATGCCGATGTGATGAAAGCTTTTGGTATGCAGTATAGTGCTTCGCATACGGAGTTTATTAAAAATGAGGCGGATGGAAAATTCTATTTCCTGGAGACGGCTTCGCGGGTTGGAGGAGCGCATCTGGCAGAGATGGTAGAAGCTTCTTCGGGTATTAATCTTTGGAGTGAATGGGCTAAAATCGAAACAGCAAATGCATTGGATAAGCCTTATAAATTACCTAAAGTCCGAAAGGATTACGCAGGAATTGTGGTTTCCTTGAGTCGCTTTGAGCATCCGGATGATGCGTCGTTTGGTGATGCAGAGATCGTCTGGCGACTGGATAAAAAATACCATATTGGATTGATTATTCGGGATAAGAAGCAGGAGCGGATTTTGGAATTATTGGATAAGTATGCGGGACGGATTGGGGCGGAGTTTCATGCGAAGGTGGAGCGGTAAGCGAGTGTTCATTTAACGGTATCTAGATAATTAGCTCAAATCACACAATAAACATTGCATATTTATAAAATGATGTTAATTAGTCTCTTATTACGAAATGCTAATACGATAAAGATGACACACTTGACAGGACAAGCTCACGGTAGAAAATTTGCTAGATGTAAAAAACTGGGGCGTATCATAATCAAATGATACGCCCAACCTTTTTAGCAGTTGCTATTTATCTTATTGATGTACAATAGAATCTACGGCAATTGAGTGATAGATTCATCGTTCGTTTGAATTCGTTACTTGATCACTGAAAGGATTACTTAATCGTTCTTCCGTAACATCATGTAAACTACAAAAATTATCAAGAACCGCTAATAATTCACTTGGTTCTCCATAAAGCGTAATAATATCTCTACTCTTAACATCACTTTGATCAATGAACTCTACAACCTGGGTCTTCGCTTCTACAATTAACAAATCATAGAATGCGTCTAAATTAGTTTTCACAAGATCCATATCGACGGGAACACTATTTTCTATGTTTATCAAATAAACAATTGGTTGTTCCTCACTAACTTCAAAACCAGGTAAATCTTTTACTTTCAAGTGCAGCATTTGACTCCCATCGTCAGCCAAAGTTCCTATAACCTCAATGGAGTATAGATATTCTCCGGTAGCGGTCAGACTAGGAGTATTGGCAGGTTGTCCAATCACAGATAAAGGTAAATTTCCGCAATCTAATATGGATTCATCGTAATAACGAATGATTCCTTTTACTTCTGATAAATGATCAGCTAGTTTCCCTAAAAAATTATTTAAATCCGCATTAATATCTATGGTTAGTTGAGCATGTTCTTCAACTGCACCAGCTAAGCTCACAAATTCAGTATAAATCAAATTTGTTAGCTGAACAGGCATAAAGCCATCTAATTCAAGATAGTCTCTTAAAGCATTTATATTATCCGTCAAAACCACTTCTACCTCATCTGTTAATATACACATGTCTTCATCCGTTGCGGTGACGGTGTAAATACCAGGACCACTTATCTCGACAGTAAGGTTCGTACCAATGATATTACCAAATTCATCGTACCATGTATATTCTGAATAACCATCAGGAACATTAAATATAGCAGCTTCTCCACTACATATCTTGGCATAATCAGGTTGAGCATTAAAGGCTGCCACTGTAATATTAATCTCCATCTCTTCTATAAGATTTCCATCATTACTCGTCTTTATCAATCGAATCACCACATCTTCTTCTAGTGAAATAGTCGTAGGCTGATTATTTAAGGTTTCCTCTACCCCAGGAAAAGCAGACTCAGGCAACCATTTCCAACAATACTCATCGACTTCTGGACAGAAGGTAATGGATTCGCCTTGACATATTTCTAAGGTATTGTTAACCAGATCGGCAGGATTAATACACTGCCCCGAACTCAATACGGGCAACAATAGGCTTAATAAAAATAATTTGGCAGGTAAAGAAAATGATAATAGTTCACTCATTTTTTTGATTTTAAGGTTTATTAGGACAAATACACCAGAAGAGAAGGATGACTTCCGGGAAGGGGAAGAAACTTTATAACAATAGTTTTTTTAACAAAGAAATTGTCAAAAAAGGTAAAAAGAGAAAAATATTGAAAAAATAATATTTAGCGGAGACAAATATTTGCCAATTAAAGAAACAAAGAATACATTTGCACTACTTTTATTCATTCACTAAATACCTAACACATTGCTTACCAAAAAAATAAATTACTTTTTACTTTTTCTTATTATCTCTATTTTATTCATAAGCTGCGGCAAAGACGAGGAGATAAGCTATCCCGTTACCTATACTTACAACCAGGTTGAATACGATGATTTTTTGCTTTTTAAAATAACGGATAATGGAACCGAAGCAATTCCATTCAATGAACGGCTCTCCGCCATCGAACCCATCGTACGAGCGGATGTCGCGCTTAGTGTAGAAGATAACGAGATAGGTTTTAATCAAATAACTTTGCTCAGCGAAGATGAGATGCTCTTCTTGAATACCGATTTCCCCACTGATTCCTTTTTTATCAGCTATACACAGTTATCCGCTACGTTGCTCCGCGCCGACCTTAGCGGCAATGGAACCGAGCCATTTGAATTGATGTTAACCGATAATAACAATGAGCTTCGCTACTGCTTTCAAAGCTCTGTTTTCTTTCTTCAACCTCCTAATAATATTAACAATGGTTCGCTGGATTTTGAATCTTGTAAATTTTCCCAGAGCGAAGACGAAGCGATTAATGATATTCGGATCGATGAGAATCTTGTGGCCAATGATACCCTATTTTATAATCGGGTGGATTTTATTTTGACCAAAAACTAAATCAACTAAATCATAAAATAGAATGTTAAGCTAGAAGATAATCACTTCATACTTTTATCTCCTTCCCTGACGTTCTATTCTTATGAAAAAATACTTTCGGCATCTCCTCTTATTTCTTCTCCTCTGCACTTCCTGTTCTCACCTTCCAAAGCTAAAACCTTTTACCAAAACACCCGCTCGTACCGCTTATTATAATTCCTTACAATCCGCTGAACTGACCAACTCCGGCATGGGCAAAGCCTGGGCTCAAGCGGGAGAAAAGGCCCTGAATGATAGCTTACGCGTCGCACCACCTTACCGGGAAACGGGTTATTTTCGGGCAGAAACGCCCACTGCTTACGGATTTTCTTTTTATTTAAAAGAAGGACAAGTTTGCGAAATTAATTTGCGCGTACAACCCGATTCTATGCAGATTTTTCTGGAGCTTTTTGAAAAAGATATGACGGCTGACGCTCCCCAATGGAACTGGCTATCCGAGATCGATTCCGAAAGTAACCAACTCAAATTTATCGTAGAAAAGACGGGATTTTACCAGTTGCGCTTACAGGCCGAATTACTGGCGACGGGTGCTTACGAACTGGACATCGGACTGGCGCCGAGTATTGGCTTTCCAGTGTTGGGTGGCGAAAATCGGGACATCGGCAGCTTTTGGGGCGATCCACGCGACGGCGGAAAACGCAAACATAAAGGAGTAGATATTTTTGCTAAAAAAGGAACACCGGTACTCGCGACCGGTGCGGGTACGGTCAGCCGGGTACGCACAGGCGGACTCGGTGGTAAAACGGTTTGGGTACGAGACAAGCAATTTAGTCATCAACAATATTTTGCGCATTTAGACGAGCAGCTTGTTACGCGCGGCCAATCGGTCAACACCGGAGATACGCTCGGTACCGTAGGGAACACAGGTAATGCACGTACAACGCCACCGCATTTACATTACGGAATTTATAAACGCAACGGGGCGGTAGATCCTTTACCTTTTATTCGCAAAGAAAATAATAAATTTTCCAATCCAAATATTGATCTTGCTACGTTGGGAAAACAGTACCGCGTTGGTCGGCGGTCTGGCAACTTATATAAAAGTCCTTACAAAAAAGGAAAAGTGATCCGGCAACTGGACGCGCATACGCCCTTACGAATTACGGGCGGAGCTGAAAGTTATTATCGAGTAATAACTGCGAATGGACAACGTGGTTTTATTAAAAAACGATATATTGTGGACCTAAATAAGCCTGTCGATTATTTCACGGCAAAAAAGGAAACAGCTGTTTTACTTCACCCTAATAATATAAATATTCCAGTAGGAATAATTTCAGGTGGGGAGCGAATTGCTATCGTGGGAAAACTGGATGAAGCGAAATTAGTACGTACAGAATCGGGCGTATTGGGCTGGGTGGGTGCACATTAACGACGCTGATTAACATACAGTAATAATTGAAATAACTTGATGCCCATAATAACAATCTTTTAATTAACTATCACATCAATAAGCCAACCGCTTCTCTTAGCATTTCCAGCGCTTCTTCGCCACCTGTGATTTCCCCTGCTACAATTTGCAGGTCCGTTTGATATAAAGGCAACGCTGCCACAATTTTACTATCCAATGCTTTTAACGACCAGGTCAAAGAGGTCATCGCTTTTTCTCCTCGCGGCTCATTGGGAAGAAAAGTTATTGCTAAAACGGACTTACCAACAAGTTCTCCACTAGCAGATAACCATTCTAATGCATTTTTTAAAACAGCGGGAAGATTGTGGATATATTCTGGCGTAGAAAAGATAACGGCAGTGGCTTCGGCAACGGCTTTGCGCCAAACAATAACGGATGTTGGTAATGGATTTGAATCGGCTGCAACGGTGTACAGGGGCAAACTCGTCAGTTGCTCAAAATGGATAAATTCTTTATTTTGTAAAAACGCAGGAAGCGCTTTTAACAAAGCCGTATTGGTGGAATCTGATCTGGCGGAACCGGAGACGGTGAGGATAGACATGTTGCGTTTTGAGTTGTTTAGTTGTTTAGTTGTTTAGTTGTTTAGTTGTTTAGTTGTTTAAAAAATAAACTGTTTCGTAAATATGATTCATGAATCATATTTACTTTAATAATTGATGTCGTTTCTTTGCATTAGCATCGCGTAACAAAGGACTAATTCACCAATAAACTTACCCTCCCAACCCACTTTCCACCCGATAATGCGGTACCGTCACTGCGCCAAAATCTTTGGCAAAAGATTTTTCGGTAAAACTATTAAAATCCAAAAGCACGGGTCTTCCTGCATTTCCGCGAATGAGCATATCAAATAACAAAGTGTTTGCACCCATTTTTATGCCACGTGGGGAGACGTTGGAAATCAGTCGCAATATTTTTCCGTGACTGAAAATAAAAAATCCGCAGGCCAAATATTCCTCCTTATCGGTCATGACCCCGGAGGCAAAACCATTTCCACGATGTAACGCATTGTACATGATACGTTGGTAGGCGTGAAAATTATAATTGATACCAATCGTATGGTCTTTGGTATGAATCCGGTAGAAGTCGGCCACCTTTTCAGGCTTTAAATTAGAATTTAAAATCAGGCGGTTATCCCTGGCCAGATCCATTTGTGCTTCTACCCGGGGCGTGTAATTTTTTTCGAGGCTTTCGTAATCTGTGTTTAGTAATAACTGATGATTATAGACCGTAGAAGGTTTTATGGCAGAATCCGTCGGCCAGTTGATACCTGCGTTGAGCGTAAAACTGTATTGTTGATAAGAGGCAGGAATGGCCTTTAAAAATGCTTTTACCCGGGCCATACTCAAAACGTTGATCGAATAAATTCCTATTTCTTTAATCGTGTCGGGAGTGGTGAGAATCTGACTATCCAGGGGGAACAACGGAAAAACAGATTCGTAATCTCCTTCGACCAGTGCATCCCATTCTTTGACCGTATTGGTAAGATACCACCAGTATCCGTAGACGTTGCCACGCGTCGCGTAGTGAACACAGGAATCCCATTTTTGCTTATCTAAATCTTCGTGCTTTACCAATTGTATGTTCATACTTGCATTTTTCATTTCAACTGATTAAATTGTGATATATTAAAGTCTAAACCAAATATTCACTAACCAGATTAAATTATTATTTTATGAAAACCTTAAGGTTCAAAACTAACATTGAATCCACCCAATCAGTTGCAAATATTTCTGATTTTATTGATAATACCAGTGGAATTAAAAATTGGGAAATTGATCTCCGCAGTACGGACAAGGTGTTGACGATTCGTGGCAATGTCAATCGACCAGGCACAATCATACGAAAAGTTCATAAAGCCGGCTTTCAGCTGACGCCAATGAACTAGCATTCGTAGGTATCAAAAATTATCGGGATGATCCCGAGTACTAGCTAACAAGTTTTAAGAGAATTTGTTAGCTATTTTTTTGTTAAAAAACGTTGTTTAAAGCATAAAATGAACTTCAACGCGTTTTTTATGGTTTACCTAAAAAGTCGTATCTATGTATTAGGAATGTTGACAAAATAAATGACGATTCTATACTTTCAATTAGTTTTGACCGCAGAGCAGTCCTATCATGTTAGGTTTTCTTAACGTTAAAGAACCGACCCCAGCGGGTGTCGTATTATGCTATTTGATACTCGCTCCTAACAATTTAAAAACAAAACGAATAAAAACTATTTATGGCAGAATGGAATCTCGGTGAGAAAGACAGAAAAGGGCTAAAAAAAGAAGGAGAGTCCGCTATCCTGGTGGGCATCATCCGCGAAGGACAACCCGCAGAAATGGTTAAGGAATATCTGGCCGAACTCGAATTTTTGGCTATGACGGCCGGGGCCGTTACCAAAAAAGTCTTTACTCAAAAACTCAAACAACCACATCCTAAAACCTTTATCGGTAGCGGTAAATTACAGGAAGTACTCGAATACATTGAAGCCCACGAAGAAATCAATCTAGTGATTTTTGATGACGACCTTACGGGCAAACAAACGGGTATTCTCGAAGAAGAGCTCAAAGTAAAAATTGTAGACCGCTCCAGCCTGATTCTGGATATTTTTGCCAATCGTGCGCAAACTGCTCAGGCAAAAACACAAGTCGAACTCGCCCAAATGCAATATATGCTGCCTCGACTAAGAGGACTCTGGACACACCTCGAAAGACAACGGGGTGGTATCGGAATGCGTGGACCGGGTGAAAAAGAAATTGAGACGGATCGCCGGATCGTTCGAGATCAGATTTCTTTATTAAAAAAGAAACTGGAAAAAATTGATCAGCAAAACTGGACGCGTCGTAAAAATCGCGATCAGATGATTCGGGTCGCACTCGTCGGTTATACCAACGCAGGAAAATCTACGCTGATGAACTTGCTTAGTAAATCCGATGTCTTTGCGGAAGATAAATTATTTGCAACGCTGGATACGACCGTTCGCAAAGTGGTCTTTGAACGGATGCCTTTTCTGTTGTCTGATACGGTTGGTTTTATTCGAAAATTACCGCATCATCTCGTAGAAAGTTTTAAATCAACACTGGATGAAGTAAAAGAAAGTGACTTGTTATTACACGTAGTTGATATTTCACATCCACAATTTGAAGATCACCTCAAAACCGTCAACGCTACGCTGACTGATTTAGAAGCTTATGACAAACCTACCATTATTGTTTTTAATAAAATAGATCAGTACCGCGAACGGTATTTTGACGATTATCTCGAAACAGAAACACAGGAAGATTTATTGGGAGAACTAAAACAACGTTTGAAAAATACTTTTGAACACGATAATATTTTTGTTTCCGCCGTCACCAAAGAAAATATTCCGGTGCTACGTGCCGAGATGGAAAAATTGATTCGGGGATTATACGAAGAACGTTATCCTTATCAGGTGAAGCATTGGTAGGCGTTGGGTCGTATTGCAATACGCCCAACCAGCAACCTTTTCAATCATTCTGCCGTACTTAGGATCATTAAAAGAATAACTTATTTTTTAAACGATCCTTATTCCTAAGTTTTAGTTTATGAACCCTATACTCGTTAAATACGCCAATCTACTGGTCAATTATTGCCTGGAGATTCAGGAAGGCGACAAGTTTTATTTGAGAAGCACTACCCTGGCCGAGCCGCTGGTAAGAGAAGTCTATCGCGCTGCTACAAAAGCGGGGGCCAATGTAGAAGTGGATCTGGCCTTTCGGGGACGCGAGCGTATTTTTATGGAAGAAGCCAGGGGCGATCAATTAAAATATATTTCACCGACCTATAAAAAGGCGATGGAAGAATTCAATACTTATCTTTTTATTCGTGCTCCTTTCAATCTAAAAGAATCAGCTAACTCCGATCCGGAAAAAGTGAAAATCGTCAAAGCCGCCAGCGCGGCGACCACCAAAACTTATTTTGCCCGAACGGCTACCCGCGATTTGCGGAGAAGCCTTTGTCAATATCCAACAATGGCCTCCGCTCAAAATGCCGGAATGTCTCTGGAAGCCTACGAAAAGTTTGTTTTTAATGCTTGCAAACTAAACAGCCCCGATCCGATTGCGGCCTGGCTGGAAGTGCGAGAATTTCAGAAGCAAATTGTAGACGTATTAAATAATGCAGAAAAGATACGTTATAAAGGAGCAGGTATCGATATTTCTTTTTCTACCAAAGGACGTACCTGGATCAACTCGGATGGACAAACCAATATGCCTTCCGGCGAAGTGTATACTTCACCCGTAGAAGATTCGGTCAACGGGGTCGTCAATTTTTCATATCCAGCGGTATACATGGGACATGAGGTCGAAAATGTGACCTTATGGGTAAAAGATGGTCTCATAAATAAGTGGGAAGCTGACAGAGGTCAGGATTTTCTGGACAGGATATTTGCCATGGACGGAACCCGCCGATTTGGGGAGGCCGCGATTGGAACTAATTACGATATCAACCGTTTTACCAAAAATATTCTCTTTGATGAAAAGATTGGCGGTACGATACATATGGCTATCGGTCAATCTTATTTACAAGCGGGCGGCAAAAATCAGTCAGCTATTCACTGGGATATGATCGGAAATATGAAGAATGGAGGAGAAATCTTTGCGAATGATGAAAAGATTTATGATAGTGGCAAATTTTTATTCGTATAATGCCTATTTTTGTTAAATATTAGATAGCAACTTTAAAATAATATACAATATCTTGGCTATAAGCTTGGAAAGTATTATAAGCTTTGGTAATTTACTTTTTTTATTTCACCTATAATTGAAAACCGTGGACAGAAACATTGCATTTTTAGAATTAAAGTACGGAAATATATACGGTGGTTATCCCAATTACTATGCGATCAGTGAAGCATCGCTTTTAGTGTTTGAATTAGATTCCAACAAAATTTTCCTAGAAACTTTTGCCAATAACGCGGATGTCAATATCATTCATGTATCTTCTGAAGTTAACGAACTAGGTAATACGATCGGAAAAAAACGAGAAGTTATCAACATGAAGACCGGTCGACAAACCGAATATAATGAGGAATTCCGTATGGATGAGCAGTCTTTGGATAATGCTTTCTACAAGTTACGTCCTTCCCGTCGCTTCGTAAAGGGATTTTTTATGAAAAACTTACGTAAATACAACGTACGTGACATTATTACCTTTGATGGCCGACGAGATATTTTTTTAGTAGAAAAGTCTCAGGTAGAATTCCGTTATCAGCGTATCCATGATGTTCAAAAAGAAATTACGGAAGAAACAAATTATCTGTTCTCCCTCAACAAGTTAGCCAAGGTGATTAACTTCCAGCAGGATATGTCTTTCCTGCGTTCTAACAACTTACAGTATCGACTTCACCCCATTGCGGCCCGTCAGATTTATCCTGGTTCTGCTGCTTTTGATGCGGCGCGTTTGTTGATGGTACACAACGAGTTTAAAGAACACAAAGATGACTTTTTATTAAAGGCGGCTTTACTTGTAAATAAAATTGAAATGACGAAATAAGCGTTTTCCTTATTTTTGCGTAAAAAAAGACCCGATTTCTTTCGAAATCGGGTCTTTTTTTTTGAGCTGAATTGGCTGGTTAATTGGTGGCTGTTCAACTTTATGTTATAATAACGCAACAAATCAACCTTACAATGTTACGTTGACATTACGTGGTACGTGACTAATCCACCGATTAATTAATCAACAACTTAGTGCCTCGGGAACTAAATTGCTGGGTATATTGATCAACGTAGGAACAAGGCATTGCCTTGTTCCTACGTTGATCTGTCAACTTAACCTTCTCGGCAGTCTTTTTTGAGTTTTTCAAATACTTTAGAGTGCGATACCTATGCGTTGGAAGGACCGATTAACGAATCACTAATCAACTGTTCTTTTTGTCTAGGAAAAAATTAACAATTTGAAATACATACTAATCTAGTACCCGAAGCACTAGTGCCTCATCCCGTAAATCCATACCAATCTATGCTTGTTATTTTTCGCCTGCTTTTCGTTAGAAAATTCCTCACTATGCTACGGCATAGCTCCGGATTTCCTGCCTCAACCAGACTAAAAATAACGTCGCATAGCTTACCATTTACTTACGGGATGAGGCATTAGTTATCCTCCTTCGCCCGATTCACCTCTTCCTGTGCACTATTCCGTCGACCTTTTTTCTTTTGCATAAACTGATTACCAAATTTATAGGTCACCCGCATACTCACAATTTTATTATTCCACGTACTAACAATGTCCGCGTTCAGATCATCGTAAGTCAGGTTTCCATAAAAAAAACGGTTAACAATATCATCAAAACTCAAGGACACATTCAGTTTTTTATCCAGGAAACTACGCTGCAGACCTGCACTCACCCCGTACATCGGTTCATACTCGATGATGCCATCCAAACCACCGCCAGTATACCAACCACTAATCTCTGCTCTAATCTCGCCGGGCAGTTTAAAGTTGGCTTGTAGAAAACTGGTAAAATTCCAACGGTTAGAATTGAAGGCATTTCCTCCACGGGTAGCATCTTTATATTCTTCGTTAAATAACATAAAACCTCCGTAACCATCCAGGCCAGGAATAAAACTGAGTGGAAAGAATAAGCTACCACCAATTTTTCTATAAGAATCCAGATTGTCATCAAATGCTTCCGTTTGATTTTGTGCATTTTGTTGAGTGACCAACGAAATAATATTATTGTTTTTTACATATTCCAAACTAAAGAAAGGCTGATTCTCAAAGGCCAGACTTAACTTGGTGCTATGTGCTAATTCGGGACGCAACAACGGGTTTCCTCTTTCTAAAGTAAACGGATCCATATACCGTACAAATGGATTTAAGGAATGAAACTGAGGTCTTTCAATCCGGTAACTATAGGCCACTGACAGCGCTAGTTGTTCGGTCAGGTTACGGGAAAGACTAGCACTTGGAAACAGTTTTTTAATATTACGGGTATTGGTAGAATCCAGCGTAATCGAGTAACCTTCCGAGCGGCTATCCTCGTAACGCAATCCGGCGGTACCTTCCCATTTACCTACCGAAAAACTCAATTTAGCATAAACACCCGCTATGTCTTCTTCAAATAAATAATGATTGGATTGAAAAATATTATTCTTCCATATATTGTCTTCAAAATAAAAAGACTGTAAATCGTTGTCCAGATCGGCCCGACTAAATTTTGCACCAAACTGTAATTGAATCTCCTTTGAAAGTGGTTTGGTATAGTCTACTTTAAAAGTATAAATTTTGGTATCTCCCGGTTGCTCGTTTTTTACATCCGAAAAATTCACATTGTCACCCGTTTTGTTAGTAGTCTTAACAAGGCTGGTAGCATCCCGGCTAAAGGTCGCAAAATTTCCGTCGATTTCCAGTTTTTGTCCCAATGTATCCACCTCCCAGGCGTAGTAAGCGTTGACACGATTATAATTCCAGTTACGGGTCAAATCGTTGTCGGTTGCCAGTAAAGTAGAAGGACTGCCATCTGCGTAGTCAATGGAAGTTAAGTTGGTGTTGATTCGGTCGTTGGTTGATCCGGTTGTTCGAAAGCCTACACCAACTGTATGTTTTTTTGTTAAATAATAATCTACGCCCACATTAGCCCGGTAAGTTTTAGGATCAAAAGGCGTTTGGTTATCGGAAATAAAACGATTGCCATCTTGTACCCGATCCACCCGTAGTCCCTCCTCAAAGGCATTATAGCTATAACCGGCACCTCCCGTAAAGTTGAGTTTTCCCTGACGGACATTTAGATTAACGCCACCATTATAACGCCAGCGGTCTGCTTTCCCAAATCCAAATTGTACCGAACCGTTGGTACCGTATAATTTATTTTTCTTTAGAATGATGTTGATAATCGGTCCATTTCCGCTTGCTTCAAATTCAGCGCCCGGCTGATGAATCACTTCGATCCGTTCAATATTATCGGCGGGCATCTCGCGCAGCATCGACTGAATATCCATGTATTGCGTCGTTCTACCATCAATTAAAATCGTGGGATTACTATTCCCTGCCATACTCAGTTTACCATTGACGACGAGCATCCCCGGTACTTTTTTCATCACCTCCATCAAACTACCATTGACACTGGTCAAACTTTTTGCCACATTAACCACCATTCGATCGGCCCGTTGTTCCAGTAGCGGAACCTTAGCGACTACCTCCACCGCATCCAGCATCGTTGCTTCTGATGCAAGCACCATATCAAGCGTGTGACTTGTTTTACTTTCGTCAAGCGTAAATGCTTCGGACTGAAAATCGGTATAGCCAAGCATCATGGCCTTCAGGTAGAAATTACCGGAATTAATTTTTTCTATTTTAAAATTTCCGTCCGCATCCGTGACGACTCCTTTAACAAGTTTGTCTCCGGTTACTTCGTAGAGCACGATATTGGCAAATTCTACCATTTCACCCTGATCATTTTTCAGGTTACCCGAAGCGGTATACTGGGCAGAGAGAGAAAAGGTACAACATACTAGAAAAGCGAGGTAGAAAATTTTCATAATTTTTTTTGAGGAAGTTGGAGGTAAAAAGAGGAAGCACAAACACGTAATTTTCCTATACAATATATTAGAATTTATGATAAAATATTATTTTAGGAAATCGTTAAAATGCTACTTACAGTATTATTGACAATTAACTCGGTCCAAGGTTGCAGAATTACCGTTTGTTCGCCAAATCCTCTTAAATTTCCTTAACTTTGCACCCTGAAATTACAAAAATGAGTAATAAAAAAGAAATAGAAAAACGGAGGACATTTGGGATTGTCAGTCACCCGGATGCTGGTAAGACAACCCTGACCGAAAAATTGTTACTTTTTGGAGGAGCAATTCAGGTAGCCGGGGCTGTAAAGTCTAATAAAATCAAGCGAGGTGCTACTTCGGATTTCATGGAAATTGAGCGACAGAGAGGAATCTCCGTGGCTACTTCGGTGATGGCTTTCGAATATCGTGATAAGAAAATTAATATTCTCGATACACCGGGTCACCAGGATTTTGCCGAAGATACTTACCGAACGCTCACGGCGGTGGATAGTGTGATTGTGGTAATTGATGTGGCTAAAGGAGTAGAGTCGCAAACGGAAAAGCTGGTCAAAGTTTGCCGGATGCGTAAAACACCGATTATCGTTTTTATTAATAAACTGGATCGAGAAGGAAAAGAGGCTTTTGATTTATTGGATGAGGTAGAACAAAAATTAGGCATCAACGTCACCCCACTTTCGTGGCCCATCGGAATGGGACAACGCTTTAAAGGGGTCTATAATTTATACGAAAAAAAGCTCAATTTATTTGCGCCGCATGGTAAACAAAGCAAAGAGGACATTATCGAATTCACAGATTTAACCGATAGTCGTTTGGACGAACTGGTTGGAGAAAAATTAGCTATCGAGCTACGGGAAGAGGTAAATATGATAACAGAGGTTTATCCAGAACTGGATCGGTCCGCTTATTTGAATAGTGAAATCTCACCCGTGTTTTTTGGTAGTGCTGTAAATAATTTTGGTGTAAAAGAGTTGTTGGATTGTTTTGTAGAAATTGCTCCGTCGCCGTTACCACGTACCACGGAAGAAAGGATAGTGCATCCCGACGAAGATCAGTTTTCTGGTTTTGTTTTTAAAATTCACGCGAACATCGACCCTCGCCACCGTGACCGGATTGCATTCCTAAGAGTTTGCTCCGGCATATTCGAACGAAATACCAATTATCTGCACGTACGCCAGCAAAAGAAAATGAAATTTTCTAATCCAACTTCTTTTATGGCGGCCCGAAAAGAAGTTGTCGAAGAGGCTTTTCCGGGAGATATCATCGGATTATACGATAGTGGAAACTTTAAAATCGGAGATTCCGTTACAGGAGGAGAGGTCTTAAACTTTAAAGGAATTCCTAGTTTTTCACCTGAACAATTTCGGTACGTCAATAATGCAGATCCGTTAAAATCCAAGCAATTGGCCAAAGGGCTTACCCAGTTAATGGACGAAGGGGTCGCACAGCTTTTTACAAAAACAGAAAACAACCGAAAGATCATCGGTACTGTTGGAGCGCTGCAATTTGAAGTAATTCAATATCGGTTAAAACACGAATACGGTGCTTCCTGTAATTACGAACCGGTCGCGCTGCACAAAGCCTGCTGGGTGGAATCAGACAATAAAGAACAATTGAAGGAAATGAAAAAACGCCGTAGCCGGGATATGGCCAAGGATAAAGATGGACAACTGGTCTTCCTCGCAGAGTCTTCGTGGGCACTGAATATGGCACAGGAAAATTATCCGGATGTGAAGTTTCATTTTAAATCGGAATTTTAAAAATACTATTTGCCCGCTTGCTGCTGACTACTGTTTCCCTCGATCGCGATGGAAGAAGGCAAGTAGCAAAAACACAACCATAAAATTTGAAGATGATTCTGTAATGCCCGCGATCATGTGAATTCAAAAACTCAAAACCTACAACTCAAAACTAATTAAGTAATGAATAGACAAGACGAATTTAAAAAAGTAGTAGCTCATTGTAAGGAGTACGGATTTATTTACCAATCTAGTGAAGTGTATGACGGACTTAGTGCGGTTTATGATTATGGTCCCTACGGAGTAGAATTAAAAAATAACCTGAAGCAGTACTGGTGGAAATCAATGGTGCAGATGAATGATAATATTGTCGGAATTGATTCGGCGATCTTTATGCACCCGAAAGTATGGAAAGCTTCTGGTCACGTAGATGCTTTTAACGATCCGTTGATTGACAATAAAGATTCTAATAAAAGATACCGGGCGGATCAGTTGATCGAGGGGTACATGGATAAGATCGAGGGAAAGATCAATAAGGAAGTTACCAAAGCAAAAAAACGTTTTGGGGATGCTTTTGACGAAGCGGAATTTCGGAAAACCAACGCACGGGTACTCGCCAATGCAGAAAAGCACGCGGCCACGGCCAAGCGTTTGGCTACGGCGATGACCAACGAAGACATGGGCGACCTTAAAGCGATGATCGAAGAATACGAGATTGCTTGTCCGGATAGTGGTTCAAAAAACTGGACAGAAGCGCGTCAGTTCAATCTGATGTTTTCTACGCAGTTAGGAAATATTGCCGGAGAAGAAGGTAAGCTCTATCTACGACCGGAAACAGCACAAGGTATTTTTGTCAACTTTAGCAATGTTCAAAAAACGACGCGACAGAAATTACCATTTGGTATCGCACAGATTGGTAAAGCCTTCAGGAATGAAATTGTAGCGCGTCAGTTTATTTTCCGGATGCGGGAATTTGAACAAATGGAAATGCAGTTTTTTATCAAGCCGGGAACTCAGGAAGAATGGTACAATGAATGGAAAGAAAAACGCTTGCAGTGGCATAAAAATCTTGGGCATCCAGCGGAAAAATTACGTTGGCACGACCACGATAATCTAGCGCACTACGCAAAGGCAGCGGTAGATATCGAATTTGATTTTCCTTTTGGTTTTAAAGAATTAGAAGGTATTCACTCTCGGGGAGATTTTGATTTGTCGCAGCATCAGGAATTATCGGGTCGCAAGATTCAGTATTTTGATTCAGAGACAAAGGAGAGCTACGTACCCTATGTAGTCGAAACTTCTATCGGGGTGGATCGAATGTTTTTAGCGACGATGAGTAACGCGTTGGTGCAAGAACAGGTGCCAGGATCTGACAATATGCGAGATGTACTGAAATTGAATCCGGCAATTGCTCCCGTTAAATGTGCGGTGCTGCCACTCAAGAAAAATGAACCAGGTATCGTAGAATTAGCCAAGAAGCTGCACAAAGATCTGAGTTTTTCTTTTAATACCCACTACGATGATACGGGTAGTATCGGTAAACTATACCGTCGACAGGATGCGGTGGGTACTCCATTTTGTGTAACGATTGATTTTGACAGTATGGAAGATCAAACGGTGACGATCCGTGATCGCGATACCTTAACGCAGGAACGCGTACCGATGGAAAAGGTAGAGGCGATCGTTAAAGAAAAGGTAGATATGCGGAAATTATTTTCGTAGCACTGAATTCGCTAATAATAAAAACTAAAAAACAGTAATATATTTTAAATTTAAAATACTATTAAATTGCCTTTTAGCATCCGGCGGTCCGTCACAGTAAAAGCCTTTTTTAAGTATAAAATTTTGCCGAAATGACAATAAAGCTACCTAGTTGGCGTCACATAATAACCAACCAAATTGGCTCAAAAAGCATTTTTTTGAGGGGTTTGGAATAGTTTTCCCTGTTTAAAGAGAGAAGGCTATTAGCTAGTTTTGTAAAACTTTATTTTATAAAATTAATTACGTCTTTGCTGAATTTTCATACTACTTTATAGTACTGATTTCCACTAGAGCACTGGGCTGCTAATAAATTTTTTCTACCGTCTTTCACGGAAGCAGAACTTTGTTAAAAGCACAAGACTAGAAATTCAATTTTGCCTTTAGCTAAAGTTGAATCAAATTCAAAATCCCGCTTCGCCTTTAGCTGAAACGGGATTTTTTTTATTTTGGTAAATAAATATATTTTTCGTTCGGTAACGAGAACACACCGGACTGAAAAAAGTCTCCAGAAAAGCGCGTCTTGAAAGTAGTCATATAGCAATCCATTCTATCCTCGACACACTCATGTTTTTGGTGGTCTTTGGATGTGATTAAAAGACTGGCTGGTTGGTTGGGTCTGCGAGACCTGGATAACAAAAGAGATTCATAGGACGCAGCCCAGTCCATCGTATGTTTCTTGAAAGGTACTTCTTCGGATGGAATAATTATTTTATGGTGACCTGATTGATGGCCAGTTTCCATTTTTTCTTCCATCCAGGCAAGACGTTTGGTATAAACTTTATGATTGAAACAAATCGTATTTAATCGAATCAACAGAATAACACCAAAAATAAAAAAGAGCGATTTGCGTTCGCCGTAAGCGGGTATAAAGTCAAATAAAAAAGGAATTGTTACGACGAGGCTCAAAGGTAAATAATTTGTTTCGTGATAAAAGCGATAAAAAGTAATTGGAGCAGAAAGGTGAACAAGGACAATATAACTTACTGAAAATCCAAGGATCAGACCTAGTTTTAAAAAGGGGGAAGCAATTTTTTCATGCTTTTTAAAACAATGAAAAAGATAGCCCAGTGACGCTGCGATCAGTAAAATTGGAAAAAAATAATAGTGATGTAAACATTCTTCAAAGAAAGTTTGATGAGAAGGTATCTGGTGAAAATTGGGAAAGTATTTTTCGTAATTATCCCAAAATTCTACCTGCTTACTTCGATCGTACCAATTGGTAAAATATTTTGATTGAATAGTAATTACGCCTATTGCAAAAAGAAATAGACCCAAAAACTGCTTGTTAAATAATGCTTTATTGCTCAATAAAAAAAAGACAGCCAGAAAGAGGTAAAAAGCAAAAACCAATCGATGGGTAAAACAAACCGGGATTGTTATTAGTCCCAACAGCAATAATATTCGTAAAGAGGGCTGTGGATATTTTAACAGGATAGCAAAAAATAATAGCAGGAACGCAATCCCTAATTTTAGCTCCGCTACCGGATAATAAAATCCTTCGAAGACTAATAAGCAGAAAAAGAAAATCATCGCCCATCCCAATAGATCATTTTTTAAATAACGAACAATCAGGTGATAAATAAAACCATACATTGCGATAAAACTGATCGAGTAAGACAGAAGTGACCAATGAAGTGGCAATCCGAGTTTTGAAAATAACAGTGGTGCCGCCTGGGTGATTACACTGGTAAATCGAGCGGCGTAAATCTGAAAACTGCCATAATTGAGTACTTCAAATAATTGAAAAGCGGCATCCATAAAAATCACCCGTTCTTCGTAGAACAGTATAGAAAAGATCAACAGGATTATCCAGAATAGATAGCCCATGACTTTTAGTCGCGAAGATTTTAGTTGATAATCCATAAGAAACTGTACATAAGAAATGGCGATTAAATGGAAGTAGTTTAATTGGTTTTTAATTCAAAATTTTCACCGCCTCGATTAGAACCAAATTAACCGACCCAAACCTGTATAATTTATAACTTATTGTTTAATTGATCCTTGGTTTTCCGGAATTTTTTCAACTACTCTATCTCAAAAAAATCATATTTTCCAAAACCCAACAATCTGGCAACAAACAGACCGGGAAACCCATTTACAAAGTTATTATTACCTTTTACAATCGTATTATAATGGCGTCTGCCTAATTGCATTTTATCCTCTACCTCACTCAGTTCCTGTTGAATATTTCGAAAATTTTCGTTGGTTTTTAAATCCGGATAATTTTCGGAAATGGCAAAAAGAGATTTAATAGATTGAGAAAGTTGCTTTTCAGCGGTAGCCTGATGGAGGACATTGCCTGCGGAAGTGGCTTGATTATGTGCGGCATTGATTTTATTAA
>Ga0209831_1000578_pt1 | contig 35405 bp, 31 predicted proteins | sample Maine_Asex4_meta_FD_187451 | JGI IMG/M metagenome (GOLD analysis project Ga0209831, IMG submission 187451) | Marine algal microbial communities from Maine, USA - Maine_Asex4_metaG (SPAdes) (version 2) | ecosystem: Host-associated > Algae > Red algae > Unclassified | place: Maine, USA | collected... | reverse complement strand
TAGGCGTCCACCGGTGTGGCATTCATGAACCCGTAACTCAAACCGGATGTATGCGTGAGTAAGTGATGAATGGTTATCGGCGATTGCTGCGCTTCAACATGATTCAACACATCATCAGGTGTGGCACCTGATGAGAGCACCTTCTCGCCGTTCCAGACAGGCGTATGGGCGAATTCAGGCAAGTAAAGCGCCAGAGGATCATCCAGCTGGAAATGGCCTTGCTCATAGAGCATCATGGCAGCTACTGTGGTGACAGGTTTTGTCATGGAGAACAAGCGAACGACACTATCACGCCGTAAGTCGCCCGTTGCATGAAAGAAAGCATTTTTGCCACGCCTGCTGATCAATGCACTGGCACCTTGCAGACGATTGCTCTCTACCTGTTTTTCAAGCCAGCATTCCAGTCGCTTTAAACGCTGACTGTTCAGGCCAACCTCTTCAGGAGTATCAGTAGATAGAGCCATGGGTAACCCATACCGTGTTTCGAAAAGATTCAACACGATACCCTGTTACGAGCATTCAAATACGCTCTGCGTCCAGACTAGCTTCGCTCGGCTTTCAACTCTCTGTAACGCACCAGGTCATCATCGAACTTATCTGCAACTTCTGCGCGTTCTGCCGCCTTGGAATCAATCAGCGACCAGGCATTTTCGATATTGCGCTGAATACTTTGCTGCTCAGCGTAGAGTGAATCCTGAGCCTTGCGTTCACCTTTGGATTTTTCCTGCATCTGGATCCGCTTGTCTACCACGGCAAGTCGTTCAGAGAGTATCCGGATACGATCATCAAGCCGGCTGATCAACCCGTCGATCATGCCGATGCGGTCGTCTCGTGTTCGGATCAGATCGTCTTGTGTAGTAAACGTGGCTAACAGTGCACGATCTCGGATTTTCGACAACTCAACCGCTCTTTCACGTTTCCGGGCTTCTCGGCGCTCCTGCCGACTGAGTATCTCTTCAAGCACCACGCCCTGTCGGCTGAGTATGCTGTGACCATTATCCTGCTTTGAGTCCGGCGCACGATCCTGGTAAATAACCATGCCTCGATCTTCGTATTTGTAGACGGGTTCTGCATGCGCCACGCTGCCGAAAACACCGATCACCAGCAACACGCTGACTCGGGACAAGGTAACAGCTGCAGGGCTAACCTCACCAGCGGTTGCCAGGCAGGTTTTGCGATCCGGATATTTGAGCATCATTCAATCCCATCTCTCTGGCGAGTCGGCACTACGTCAGAATTGTATTGCACGGACAGTCCATCCTGTTCGGCGAATATTTCCACCTCGTTGTATACCTAGCGTCACCCACGCACAGTTTGTGAGCCTTCGTGGCGTATTTTGTGAGCCTCATCGCGCGGCTTTTTGTGTACGCAGACAGGGCGTGTACAATTCTGTCGCATGAGAATCATCACTGCTAACGTCAATGGCGTGCGTTCGGCCGCATCAAAGGGCTTTTTCACCTGGGCAAATCGACAGCGCGCCGATGTTATCTGCCTGCAGGAAACCAAGGCCCAGGAATGGCAGCTGACAGACCCGGTCTTCCATCCCAAAAGCCTGCACTGCTACTACCACGATGCGGTGAAGAAAGGCTACAGCGGCACGGCTCTGTTCTGCCGTAGCAAACCCGACGAAATTGTTCGCGGCATGGGTATCGACTGGATCGACAACGAGGGCCGATACCTGGAAGCACGTTTCAACAATCTCTCCGTGGTGTCGTTGTACTTACCCTCCGGCACCAGCGGCGAAGAGCGTCAGGCGTACAAGTACAAAATGATGGATGTGTTCTTACCGCATCTGAAAAAACTGAAAAAGGGCGGCCGCTCCGTGGTGGTCTGTGGGGACTGGAATATCGCCCACACAGAAGCAGACATCCGTAACTGGCGTGGCAATAAAAAGAACTCGGGATTTCTACCTGAAGAACGTGCCTGGCTTACTGAACTGTTCGACAAGCACGGCTACGCCGATGCCTTTCGTCAACTCCCGCAAAAGGAACATGAATACACCTGGTGGTCGCAACGCGGCCAGGCGCGTAGCAACAATGTGGGCTGGCGGATCGACTACCACATCGTCACTGATGATCTTGCCTCTACCGTGCAACGCACTCGAATTTATCGGGACAAACCGTTTTCCGATCATGCCCCACTAATCATCGACTACGACTTTAAAATGCCAACGTGAGTCAAGCAATATCAACCCGTTCTGCACCGCTCATTACTAACACAGGCAGCTTGATGCTATTGACGGCCTTTCAACATCGCAGCCAGCAATGGCATCAGCTTCTTCAACTGCTGACGTTGCTGCCGCTCTTGCCCGGAGCCCTGTGGCATATCATCCTCTGATGCCTCATAGCCACTGCCAGAGGCATTGGAGCTAGCCATTGAACGTCTTACATGACTCGCTCTCTCAGCTTCTATCACGATATCTTCATTACGATGCCAATCCATGGCTTGCGTCATGGCTTCGAGCATGGAATTTGCCGCTGTCTTGTCGTTCGTTTTCACGATGACCTCGTGTCCGTTGAACAGCGTTATCAGGAGGCGATAACGCGGTTTGGTCGTGAATACCACCCAAGCCGAAAACAACCAGATGACAGCGCTAGCCAGCAACATCACCCACGGAAGGATCACCGGTAAATCGGGATTTCTGAACTGATAGAGGCTATACGCTATCAACGGTATGGCAAGAAAGAAAAACACGTAGGCAATGCCGATGCGCGGCTTGGACACCTTGTTATCCAGTCGCACGACTGTGCGGATGGCGTATCGCGTATGCTCGATGCTCAACCAAGAAGGTGTAATCCTGACACGATCATCACTGTACAGAGGAGCCGCTTCATCGACGGCTCCTTGCAAGCGCATCTCGACAGCACTTCTACTCAATGCAACACCGGTGGAGGTGGAGCCGGTTCTTCGAGATCGTCCAGATCGTCGTCCATATCATCGAAATCCAGCGTATCGAATCCTCGAAACGCATCGAACTCATCATCGAAAGCGCCGTCGGGCTCAGGCGAGGCGTGGTGTAACAACATGCGCCAGCCACCAGACTCTTGTTGGTAAATATTGGTAGACACCATGATGCTCACTACCTGACCATCCAGAGCAATCTCCTCACGCACCAGATGTACAGCCAGCCCCTCACTACCCGTACACAGTGAGTCAACAATGGAAAACTTGAGAATGGGCGCATCAGAGAATAACTCGACAAAGCTGTCCATGACCGCCTTGCGTCCTTCGATACGGTTCGCTCCGGGGTGAACGCAGACAATGTTCTCATCGGTCGACCACACAGAATCGAGCGCCACGATATCGGTTCGCTCAATGGCTTCGTAGAAGGCGGCTTCTGCCTCCTCAGGGGTCTTGAATAGTTTACTCACGCTCCACCAGGGTGTCTCTCACCCTGCAATTCTAATGCTAAAGCGCCTCAGGCGGAAGATGCTGAGCCCAATCAACCTGATCATCTCCATAAACCAGAAAATTCGGGTTGATCAGACTCTCTCGCATGTTGTATGTCAGGTCACGACTGCGGGTGTCCCTGATATGTCCGCCAGCTTCCTCCACAATACACTGCGCAGCGGCGGTATCCCATTCTCCCGTAGGTCCTAGCCGCGCATAAATATCCGCAGCCCCCTCAGCCACGAGACACGACTTGAGAGCCGAGCCCATCGGTATTTCATCGTGCTCCCCGATGGCATCGAGAAACTGCTGAAGCCTGGGCCCGGTAATCGGACTACGGCTGCGAGCCACTGTTACCGGATCAGGCGCAGATCTGACGTGGATCGGATGCGGTTCGAGATCGCCTACCTGCTTGAATGCACCGAAAGATCGCGTAGCAAAGTAGGCAATATTCAGCACAGGAGCGACGATAACACCCGCTATTGACTGGTTCTCGGACACTAATGCGATGTTGACGGAAAATTCCCCGTTTCGACGCAGGAACTCGCGCGTGCCATCGAGCGGGTCTACCAGCCAATAGGCCGGCCACTCTTGCCGTTCTGCAAAGGAGATTTCGTCCGATTCTTCAGACAACACCGGCAGCTGGGGATCAAGGCGTTGCAGCTCTTCAAGAATGATGTCGTGAGCGGCCAGATCAGCGGTAGTAACCGGGGTTTGGTCGGACTTGAACTTGACGTCACAATCGCATTCACCACCGTAGACTTCGACAATTCGTCTGCCAGCACGATGCGCAATGGCTAGTGCCTCTTGCGTCAGTCTGTCAGCGATATGAAGGTCAAAGCCCATGTCTTGCGTGTTGTTCGGTTCTGCCTCAACTAGCGGCGTAGTTACCTGATAGTTGAGAACCCGGGTTCGGGTTTTGCCAAGTCGCGAAGCCTGCACGGCTTCCCTGTACCACTAACTATAGCCATTAACCTGTGTTAATGGGGCGAGAAAAACCGCCTACATCAATCGGTTGACGTTGCCTTGTCTCTGGAAGCGCACTCTTCCCTGCTCATCAGCTCTACCCATCTGACGTAAACCGTTGAGCACATCGGGGGAGGCACTGGGAGTGGGTGTAAACAGTACGTCTGCTGCGAAATCTCCACTCTGGGTCAAAGTGACGCTGCCATCCATGGTGATATCACCGCCCGTGGCATTCAGCGTAACCACATGGGACTGCTGCTCCTGAGACTCGATCACAACCACTACCTCACCCAGCGCCGTGGGTACCGGTGTCTGCAGGGCCGCATTGGACCACGTCAGCGTGCCATCCACGGATTGCAACAAATTGTTAACGATCGAGATCAGGTCAAAATCACCAACCAGTTCGCCGCTGAAACTCGCTATCGGTACCGGCAACAGAGGTTCAAGCTCTTTTGCCTGAGCCGTAATATCGAAGTCGGTTACCGCAATCGATCCATCCCAGGCGCGTGCGACTAACCCCTTGCCCGACCCACCGTAGCCATTAAAACTGATCTGTGCACCAGCACCACCACGCAACAAGGTCTTGGGTGCGAGTACCCAGCCCACATTCTGAAAGCTCAACGGAAGAAGATCATCAGTAGAACGCACTTCGTCGATAACACCCTTGTACAGTTTGCCGTGCACTCCGGTTAGAGCAACCGGACCCAACTGCGGCCGGATACGGTCAACCACTGGTGCAACCGGAAACAATACCACCATGGCAATCAGGTAAGAGGCCAGGCCCAGCACACACAACGAGATGAAGCGCATCAACTGCGCTCCATGTTGAATCGCGCACTGACGGTGCCCTGATTCTTTCTGCTGATAGTCAACGTGGATACCTGAAGACCGTAGAGCTCCAGTTCAGCAATAACACCGACCAGTTTGTCGAATTCGACTTCTGCAAACTGCACGCGTGCGCCGTTGGCACCACTGGGTTCAACTCTTTCAGGTGGGTCCATCTGAGCTTGCCGGATAACTTCGTCTATCAACAGATACGGCGCCTTGTCAGACGTTTTACCCTGCATCACGCTGCCGGAAGCGCCCTTGAGCTGAGCTGCACCGCGTCGAACAAACTCCAACGTTTCCTGTTTAGCCACCAGTGCCTGTCTGGCCTGAGCCTGGCGGGTTGTCAGTGGGTACCATGCCAGTGCGTAGAGTAGCCCGGCCACGCTCAGCGCTGCCACACACAAGACAATGACACGGTCACGCGGGGACTGCCTCAGATACCAATCTTTCATTGTCAGTTTTGCTCCTTCACTCAATCCGAACGCGACCACGTACCGCGTTGTCTTCGCGGTTGGCAGATTGCACGCTCATGCCCAGAGAGCCACGTTTGGCGATTTCCGATTTCAATGCATCCAGCGTGGGTACCGCATCAGTGTTCAAGTCCAGATCAAATCGCCCGTTGCGGTATCCGATCGTCTTGAGCGTCGTTTGTGGCTGGGTGGCCAGACTGGCCGCTATCTGAGACATGCGACTGGTGAATCCGTCGTTATTGGTCTCCCCGATCTTGTTCAGCGCCGACTCGATCTGGCGTCGAGGTCGTTGCATGCGGGCATCGGGTAACGCCTGTTTGAACGCCTTGGCTATCTCCGCGTCCAGATAGGCCTCTTGCTTGTTCAGCTTGTTGACATCGAGCCACTTGCCAGCAAACAGTGCCAGACACAGGCAAGCGGCCAGAGCAGCTGTCCAGCGCCACGGCTTCCAGGTCTTGTCGAAATTCTTCTTGGGGTTGTATATTCCTTGCAGCAGATTGATATGCGGTGAATTCATCAAGCCACTGGCATACAGAGCCAGCCGATGGTCACAATCGCGCATCTCCACCTCAACGCTGTCGGGTACCGTCAGTTCAGCTGCCTGACTGGTCCGGAAAATAACCAGCGTGGGTGTCACCTCTTCAGGCAATTCTGCGCGTGCACCTTCCAGCATCATGCTCGCCATGTCGGGGTCAGTGGCAAATCCTTTGAATTTTTCCAGTCTTACCACAGCCTGATCCTGATCCAGCAGTGCAGTCCAGGCGCGAACGTCCGGACCGCTGCCGTCCAACTGCGGCAAGGCAAGCGTTTCGGGAACCACTTCGGCGGGGCGCAAGCCTGCTTCCAGACATTGTTCCGTAACCCGCTCCATGACCGAGTGACCAATAACAGCCACCGGGTAGGTGTCCTTCTGGCCTTTGGAGCCTAACGCAAAATGCAGTGAATCCACATCATCTGCCACCAGCTCTTCGAGCGCGTAAGGGATTGCCTGCTGGGCACGGGCCTGCGATCCACCGGGCACTACAGCTTCAGCGAGCAAGACATCATCGGCCGGCAGTATCAACGTGACACGGCGACCATCCACTGTGTCGGCAACCTCTGCCAGCGTGCCATACTCGACACTGGAGGTCAGTTTTCCGTGATCATCCGAGACGGCCCACTGGACCGCATCTTCACCCACCAGGGGCATATATATAATGACGTGTTTGGACACGATATTTCCTGTAAGTCTCTAGAGCGTATCGCGAGATCGATAGAGTACGCGCGTTTTGCCGTCGTTGTTGCGTTCTAACAGCGTGAATTGGGACAGTTTGATGCCTTCAGCTTCCACATCGATTCGCACCTGAAAATAACGCGAACGCACATCATAGGTTCCCTTGGGTGCAACTTCGTTGCCGGTTCCCGCTGAATCCACTTCCTGTTCGAATAATAGCGTGCTCTCGTAAGGTGTGAGGTCGCGTTCAGCACCGCCCAGCGTCGCAGGGCCATCATCTGCTGCCAGATCGAAGATATTCTCGCACTTGGGGTAATCCTCGTAGGCTCCGGTATCCCAGCGCGACAAGTCTGCCGCGAGCGGCTTGACCTCGTCGCCCAGAGAGGCTAACACTTCCGGCGTGGCCGTATTGACGTTAACTGGCGTCGGGCCATTGACGACCGGTAATGCTGATATATGCGGAAGCAACAGTTCGTAGTCTTCAGTTTCCTGTTCGTTAGCACTGCTGAAACCCTTGACGAGCTGTAACTCACTGACACTGACGAAAGGCGCGTTGGCTGTCCGATACCCGGATTCCAGGCCGGTATAGTAATCGTCCTCTGCACCTTCGGGAATCGTGGCGTTAACGTCCTGATCGACCCAGTCGAGTATCGCTTCGGCTTTTACCTGTTCGATGTTCAGTTCTGCCAGCAGGCGTTTGAGCTGCTCGAAGTAAAACGGCGCTACGTTACCTTCAACGTTTATCACATTGTTCAAGTTGAAGCGCCCTTGCATATCAACAATGCAACCCTGTATCGAAGCATTGTCGATCGGTATCGGTGGGATGGTTTGCGCCCAGTCATCATCCAGCGAATCGGTATTCTCGCGCAAACCGTCCTGGAAATCCCGATAGAGCAGAACGGCGGCAAAACGCTCACCACTAATGCCAAAAGCGCGCGCCTGCTGAATCAGGCCCTCGTTCCGCTCACGTTGCATGTCCAGATTTTGCTGACTGGTGATGGCCACCATAGTGATCGAACCTAACGCGATCAACAGCACAGCAGTGATGATGGCAACCCCGCGTTGTGTTGACGGTTGCGGTCGGCGCGAATACTCGTAAGTGCTCATCCGGGCAACGCAAACACACGGGAAACGACACCGTAGTCATTCAATTCAAGCGAAAACTCTATGGCCAGAGGCAGTCCGGGTTCTTCAACATCCGTGGGTGGCCAGCTCTCTTTCCAATCACCCGTACGATCCAGAAAACGAAAGGTCAACGCATCAACACCACTGAGCATCTGGCGCCTGCGCGTCGGGGCTTCATCGACGGGGTCCAAGTGATACCAGTAGAGCCGGATCAGTTTGTCGTCTTCGAGTGCGTAGGCAACGCGTTGCAGATTAGAGCGCACCGGTGAGACATCAGCTGCCGGGTTAGACCAGCCGGCACGCGTGAATTCAAACAGATTAGCGCCTTGCAGATTGAACTGCAAAGACGATAGTTGCGAATCTATGGCCGACCGTACGGGGCGGTCAGCTATCTGGGTTACATCTTCCGCCAGCCAGTAGAACGTGCGCTGCAGTTCGCTTAAGCGGCCAGACTGAACATCAATTCTGTCTCGGGTTGCTGTTATCTGGAACAGCATCTGGAATCCCGCAGCACCCAGAATAGCCAGCAGAAACATCGCTACCAGCAGTTCTATCAGAGTGAATCCCTCCGCTCGCTCGCTCACGCCAGCGGCTCTCATTGCCGTATCTCCGGGTTACCCACAAAGCCTGTAACAACATACACATAACTTTCAGCGTCCTTGTCGCGGCGTACTTCAATATCCAGACGACGCAGATCTGCATCGGCCACTGCCTGCGTGCGCGTGCGAACGTACCACTGAAAATTACCCATTTGAACTTCTGTGTTCTTGGTACCGACATCAGGCCAGGCGGGTACAACCTGCATCTCGGTAAGCACGTTACTGGCCACCCAGCGACCAAACTCTCTTTCGCGAAGGTACTCTGCGCGCCAGGCACTGGAGCCTGCAGCAGACACCAGCGCAGATACACCCACGGCAATGATAGTCATCGCCACCAACACCTCGATCAGCGTAAAACCGGCCTGCTTTTTCATGAGCCGCTGAGCTGTTCCACCACTACCGGCTGCAGATCACCCGTGGCCACTTCATAGCGATACTCACCTTCTGCATCGCTGATACGGATTCGGAAGTCGGGCATGATTTCGCCATTGGATAAAAATATGATGTGCGGCTTGAGGGGGTTCTCGTCGGTAGCATCCTGTATCTCTTCTACAAGATCCTCAAGAATGATAGGCAGCCCGGAGATATCCACTTCGAATTCCGTCAGTACGTTCGTGTTCTTGAAGCGTAGCTGCTTGTCTTCAAAAATCTCCCACCGCGACTCACCATCCTCTGCCTCTAAAAGTATGTAGAACTCATAGGACTCGGGATGGAACCGAATGCCGAACTGTTTACGCGAATACACCGCTTGATCGGCAGCCAGGTCCATCAGCAATCCTGTTCGCATGGCGGTGTCACGGATGGTCTTGCCGACGTTACGGAATTCTATGTTGATCACGACAGCACCCACCAGAATCGAGATGATGGTGACAGTGACCAGCAACTCGATTAACGTGAAACCACGTGATCTGCTGGTAGGGTGCTGACAGGAATTACGCACTTAGTCGTTGATCAATAACCAACGCACAGGCCGCTGAGTCATCAATCGGCGCCCAGGTTACTGATGTCGGCATCGAAATTTTCGCCACCTTCAGCGCCATCATTGCCTAGAGAGACTATTTCAAACTGACCATCTTCACTTTGATAAAGGTAATCACGCCCCCAAGGATCCTTGGACAGCTTCTTGACATAACCGCTACCGTTCCAGTTAGCCGGCTCAGGATCGCCACTGGGTTTAGTGACCAGTGCCTCAAGGCCCTGATCGGTCGACGGGTAGTTGAAATTATCCAGCCGGTACAACTCCAGTGCCGAAGAATAGGAAGCGATGTCGTTCTTTGCCCTGACAACGCGCGCCTCATTGGGCCGATCCATGATCAATGGCACGACGGTTGCGCCCAGAATGGCGATGATGGCTACCACCACCATGATCTCGATCAAGGTAAAGCCACTCTGACTAACGCCTCGCAGTCGTGCAACTCGATCCCGTGTTCCATTAAACAATACTTGCTCTGTCTGTCTTTGTTCGCCCATAAGGACTACTTCTCCCGTATTCTCAAAGGGTTAATCTTCAATGTGATGAGGATAGCACCGCCCGTATGACTCGAAGCTCACAGAATGATTCAATCGCTCAACCACTTGCTACGCTCACCTGCTCATAGGCTGGCATTAGGCCTCGCATTAGTCTGTATCGTCCTGCAATACGCGGGCCTTGATGATTTGTTACGTTTTGAGCGCTCAAGAATTGACGCTGGCCATTGGTGGTTGTTGCTGAGTGGTAACTTCGTACATCTCGGTTCAAGCCATTTGTGGATGAACATGGCTGGGCTGGCACTGGTTGTGGCGTTGGTCTGGCAGCATTTTACGTATCAGCGATGGCTTCTGATAGTGCTCGTCTCCAGTCTCTTTGTAGGTGTCGGGCTGTGGCTTTTCAACCCCGACGTAACGGGCTATGTTGGCTTTTCAGGCACACTGCACGGCCTCATTCTGGCCGGCTGTCTGGCTGATCTGCGCACCTACCCCAAATCTGCTGCTGTGCTGCTGACGTTGGTTGTAGGCAAGCTGATATGGGAACAATACGCGGGGGCATTGCCGGGCAGTGAATCAGTCGCTGGAGGTTCAGTCGTCGTCGATTCACACTTGTACGGTGCGATTGGAGGGGCCCTGACGGCCGCTTGCCTGTTATTGGTCTTCCGACAGAAATCAGCAGCGCAGCTAACCTCCGAACAATGACTAATTACCGTGTCGGACTGTAGAGTCATGACAATTCGGCCGGAAAGATACCCATGAACAAGCCAGTCACTCAGCGCATGAATTGCGCTTTTCACAGCTTCGACTCGCTTGACCCCGGTACCCTGTTTGCGTTCATGAAATTGCGAGTCGATGTCTTCGTTGTTGAACAGGCGTGTGCCTACCCTGAACTGGATGACCACGATACCGCACCGGACACCTTGCATTTAACGGCTTACATGGGCACTCAGCTGGTGGCGTACGCACGGGCAATACCCACCAGTGAACTTCAGGACCCCGTCAGCAAGGCGCTCACACGTGCGGTGAAAATCGGCAGAGTGGTTGTGGCCGCCAGTCATCGCGGCACCGGCGTGGCCCAGTCACTGATGGCAACGATGTTGCAACGGCTGGATCGGGACTTCCCGGAGCGATTGCAGATCCTTGCAGCGCAAGATGCAGTGGCCTTTTTCTACGCAGATCTTGGCTTCAGGCGAGTCTCTGAAATCTACCTTGAGGACGGCATCACGCACGTCGACATGATACGCACTCAATCAGCGTCGCTGGCGACTCAGGCGTGACAAACCGATGCCTGACAGTATGATTGCAAGCGCCAGATAAGCATTGGCAGGAAGACGCTCTGCGAGCAGTACAACGCCAAACAGCATACCGAACACAGGCACCAGAAAATTAATCTGACTCAGAAAAGAGGCGCCCTGCCGGCCGATGATGATCAGGATCATGACCGTGGCGATGGCGGTCGGGCCGATGGCCAGCCCCAGCAACGACAGGATGGAGGGGACGGATGCTTTTATCTGCCAGGGAGTGTCCATCAGCAAACTCAGTGGCACCAGAAGCACGCTACCTGCGAACAACAATGCTGTAATGGTTGACCAGCGAGGCAGATGGGTCAGTTTACGGGTTATCAGCGCGTTGATGGCGTAACAGATGGCGGCAATCAGTATGGCACTTTGCCTGAGCACCTCATCACCCAGCGACTGCAGTGCCGACCAGCCCATCAGTATGATGACACCTGCCAGGCCGAACATCACACCCGCAAATTTCCAGCGATCCAGCTTTTCATCATCGGTGAGCCAATGTGCCAGAACGATGGTGACCAGTGGCATGATTGCCATGAAAATGGCTGCCAGGCCTGCCTGCACCGACACCTGCCCCCAGCTGACCAGCGCAAACGGAAGCGCGTTGCCGAACAATGCGGATCCGAATATGGCTACCCAGACACCCCCCACGGCTGGCATACGCTGACCATTTAGCCTCATCAGCGGGTATAACATGAAAAAGGCAACTAACAAACGTCCGGCCGCCAGACTCAACGGCGGGATGTCTCGCACACCGATGCTGGTCAATGTAAAACTCAACCCAAACAGCGCAGCCAGTGAGAGCAGCAGCAGATAGTCCAGGCCGGTCGAGCGGGTCTTGGTTAAGCTCACTACACGTCTACTCGATAGCTGAAGCCCTATAGCTTAAGGGCCTTGTGTGACCGGAACTAGCGCGCAGGAGTCTGATCAAGCTCCTCCAGTTGCGCCAGCATGATCCGAGAGACGTCAACGCCCTGTCTCAGGTGCAGCTTACGCGTGTTGTAGCGTCGCTGTGAAGGTAATCGCGTACCCGGCTGATCGAGTACGGCAGCAAACAGACTCTCTGCACGAGCCAGATGATCAGTGGTACCACTGCAATGGGCGGGATCAATCACCATGATGAATTCACCGCCTAAAGGTGCGCCTACACCGTGCGTGTCGGCAAGCGTGCTTTCAGCACTAAGATTCTCACCAATCAGCACACCTGCCAACAACTCCACCATCAGTGCAATGCTAGCGCCCTTGTATCCGCCAAACGGCAGCTGAGCACCGGCAAGCGCTGCATCCGCATCAGTTGTTGGTGCCCCCGTGGCATCGATTGCCCAACCCTCGGGCAGGGCTTTTCCTTCGCGCTGATGTAACTGGATCTCGCCCCGTGCACTGGCACTGGACGCCTGGTCGAACACCAGAGGTAACTGGCCCTTGCGTGGAAAACCAAAGCCCATCGGGTTGGTACCATAAAGCGCCTGTGTGCCGCCGGAGGGTGACACGTAGGCATTGGATGTCGTGAAAGCAAATGCCACAAAACCCTGCTCTGCCAGTTGCTCCACTTCCGGCCACAACGCCGCTATGTTGTACGTATCGTGAATGGCTAGCGCTGCAATTCCATGCCGACGGGCCTTGTCTGCCACCGCGGGCGTACCGACTCGCAGAGCCAGAGGACAGAACCCACCATGAGCATCCACGTGTACGATCGACGAATCGGTGATCCGACACGTGGGTACGGCTGTCGGATCTGCATGCGCGTTTTCAAGCGCTTTGACGTAAAACGGAATACGGAACAACCCATGTGATTGACAGCCATCTCTTTCGGCCGCAGTCACAGTGGCAGCAATGGCATCGGCCTGATCAGTGGAAAAGCCGTGAATCTTGAGTATCGACTCCGCCAACGTGTGTATCCGGGCGAGTGTTAATCGTTGGGTATCGCTCATGGTTCTCTGCCGCCTGTCAGGTTTCACCGGGATTCATCTATTCAGCCGATTCAGTGTAACCCGCGCCTGCCTCCTAGGAGCCTGTCCGAGAATAATCTGATCGGCCGACAGCGCGATCTTTTGGCCATATTTCCGCGTAAATTTCGGCGAATAGAACAACTATTCACCTCAATTGACACGAAAATCTGACTCAAAATCTCACACTCTCGCCTCGATCGTTATTCTCGGACAGGCTCCTAGCTGGACAGCACTGGATGTGTTCGTTGGCAAGATGTTCATCCGCCATGCTGCATACTCTACGTTGCAGTATGGTTACCCCTTTACCCTTCGTGCTAACAAGGCACTCTGATCCAGACATTCAAGCTGACTCGTTATGACTTCACGTTTATTAGACACTTTGCTCGAAAAGACCGTCGTGCCTAGCTTCAGCAGTATCGGCCCCGGAGTTCGTCGTCGACTATTCGACTGGCCTGTACTGGAAAGTTATTCGCTCGACAATCACGTCATCGTGCTCACGGGTGGCACATCCGGCATTGGCGAAGCAGCAGCGGAACTTTACGCAACGCTCGGTGCAACGCTTGTCATCGTTGCGCGTAATCCGGAAAAGACACACGATACGGTAGAGCGTCTGAAAAAGGACAGTGGCAACTCGGATATTCACTCCGTAATCGGCGATCTGGGTGTGCAGGATGATGTCAGAAGAATAGCCAGCGAGCTGGCTGCTCAGTTTCCTGTTATCGATGTACTCGCCCATAATGCCGGCGCCCTGTTCAACAAACGTAAGCTGGCAGACAACGGTACGGACCTTACTGTTGAGCTTATGGTCAGCGCTCCGTTCCTGTTGACTGGTTTACTTCTACCGCAACTGGGTGCGGCAAGTGGTGAGGCGACACCCCGACAACGACCGGGACGGGTTCTGACCATGAGCTCAGGCGGAATGTACACCGAACCATTGACCGTAGACGCTCTGGCAATGCCAGACGAGAGCTACCAGGGAGCGCAGCAATATGCTCGCGCCAAGCGTGCCCAGGTTGTCCTGAATGAGCTATGGGCCGAAAAGATCGCCAAGAGCCGTGTTGTTTTCCACGCATTACATCCCGGCTGGGTGGCCACACCCGGCATCACTGAAGCTTTGCCCGGCTTTTCAAAAGTTCTGGGGCCTTTAGGATTGCTGCGCAGCCCAAGAGAAGGTGCGGATACACTGGTCTGGCTGAGCGCTGATGCTACTCCTGAAAATTGCAGTGGCAGATTCTGGCACGACCGGGCACAACGTAGTATTCATATGAGCGCGAAAACCCGCGATGCAGATACGGATGAAAAACGAGCTCAGCTATGGCAGTGGTGTGAAGAAAATACGGGCTTTGAGCTTACGCAGATTGCGCCGTAGATGATGTGTCTTCGGTACTCGGTATGAGGATGGAAAAACAGGTGCCCACACCTTCTTCAGAATCCACAGTGATCTTCCAGTCGTGTGCATCACACACCTTCTGACAAATGGCGAGACCCAGCCCCGTCCCCTTCACTGAGCTGGCAACCAGCCTGGCAAATGGAACGAAGATACGCTGCAGATACTCCTCCTTGATACCAATACCGTTGTCCTGAAACTCTATGACCATACCTGCACCATCAGATCCAAGTCGTTTTCGAATGTGAATACGACACGGAGCGTCTTCTCGCCGGTACTTCATGCTGTTTACCAGCAGGTTACGAAATAGCTGAGACATACCCGTTGCGTTTGCGTCCAGTGTGGGCAATGGCTCTACCTGGATCTCAGCCTCTGACTCTGTTATCAGTAAATCAAGATCAAGGCGTAAGTTAGCGACCACCTGTTGCAGGTCAACCGGTTCGATTGTCTGGTCGGCGCGGGAGCTGCGGGCATATTCAAGCGTATCGCGAATCATCAGACTCATTCGCTCCGACGAGCGCGTCATGGCCTGGATATAATACGCCCCGTCTTCATCCAGCACCTCACCGTACTCTTCTTGCAACAAGCCACTGAACTGTTGCAGCTTGCGCAAGGGTTCCTGCAGGTCGTGAGAGGCGACGTGTGCAAACTGTTCAAGATCAACGTTGGCACGTGCAAGCTCCTGATTACGGCGCTCCAGTTGTACATCCTTTTCGCGCATGTCCCTTTGCACACTATCCAGGTCTGTGACCGCCTTAGCCAGCTCATCCATCTCTTCAATGAAATAGCTTTCCTCCAGCGGAACAAAATCAGCCGTACCCACCTTGTCCAGTTGATTGGTTATAGCGACCAGCGGAACCACCGTACGACGATATAACAACCAGTAACTGGTAACACCAATCGTGGCTACTGCCAGTAGTAACAAGGCTGCCAGAAACCAGCGGTAACGTACAATTTCCGACAAGGTACCCCGTGATGTTTCAGCCACTGTAGCGCTGGTATCGGCGCGAATTTTTTCGGCCACGTCAATGACCCGGGTCATCGCCTCGGAGAGCAACTCACTCTGCCTGGCCTGCGACTCCGCCAGGGCAAGCAACGCAGCGCGATCTGTGAACAGTGTGTCACCACCACGCAGGGTATTGCGTATGCCGGTCAGAGGCACCAGCACATCCTGCTCATCAGTCTCACTGATATAAATAACACGGCTCACCATGGCGCGTAACAACAGATCACGCTCCTGTTCGCCAATGCTTATGTCATCCAGTGAAGGTAACAGGGGCACACGATCGATCAGTCCCTGCAAACTCACCAGCTCCTGATTAAGCAACAGGTAATCCTGTATTTGCAGGCTCTTCATTTCGAAAACGGCCACCGCAGCCCGGTACTCAGCACTGATAACGCTCTCAGGATCCTCTGCAAAGACACGCAACACATCGCTGCTTGTCAGCAGCACATCCGTCAGTGCCACCACTTTGTCCTGGATGATGTTCTTGAGCTTGTCCAGCTGCAACAGGAGCGCCCGCTGCCGGGTTTGTATCTGCTGACCCAGTATCAGCTCGTGCGTTTTCTCATCTGATAACTCTCCTGTGATGATTCTGACCTCTTCCAGCAAGCCACGCAATTGAGCGTCAAACGTACTGGCGGACTGGTATTCGGTGTCGAGGATGACTTCGGTATTGGCAATAGCCTCATGCAAAGAGGCGCGTTGCGTTTCAAGGCTGGCAAGCGAATCGACACCTCTTAACAACAGGCCTTGCGCCTGCAGCAGCGATGTTGCTGCCGTCAATCTCTGCGCTACCTCCAGATCTGGCAGCACGGTGGTAACCAGTGATATTTCACGTGACAGAATATTGGCTGTATAACGCCAGACACCCGCAGCGAACAGCACCAGTAATAGCAACAGCAATACAGTGATAGCCAGAAAGGCTTTCAGCAGTGGGGTTTTTACCTGTACTTTTGATTGCGTATTCATCAGCAGCTGCTAACTATGACCAAGCGTTTGTGAGAACGCCTTGCCCGGATTGTCGTTGGCAAGCTATATGCGGTGAAATTAATGGCATGTAGGCAATTTCCTGTTCCTGCACCTATAGGTAAACCGGTCACGTATGAAACTATCAAGAAGAGCATTTTCACGTTACCTTGCCACGGCGGCTACAGCCCCACTCCTGAGGCCGTTTGCCGATAGCCACGCAAGTAACACGCCGTGGCATGAGAGCATAGCTGAGCGCGCAGCATCCATGGCTCATATGGGCGACGTGCAACTGCTGATCCCCGAGGGCTCCGCTGCCAATATTTCCGCTGCAACCCGGGAATTCACTCGATTGAGTGGTGTCGGCTGCGTTATTTCAGAAGTCCCAGTCGATGAGATTAATGTAGAGCTTATATTGCGAGCCAACACAAAGGACGCCTCCATCGATGTGGCCTTACCGGCAACCTTCGGCCTTCCTGATCTGATCAAGGCCAACGCCATCATGCCACTGGATGAGTTTGCGGCTCGTCACGAGCCTGACGGTTTTTCTGACGGCTACTTGTACCGCGTTGGCGATCACTACGAAGGGAAACTGTACGGCTACCAGACAGACGGTGACGTCTACATGCTGTTCTACAACAAACGCATGCTGGAGGACAGCCGCGAACAGCAGGCCTATGAACAATTAACCGGCCGCTCGCTGCAACCTGCCAACTCGTGGGAAGAGCTCGACAGCATGATGGCGTTTTTTCATCGACCAGACCATCAACAATATGGTGGGTGCCTGTTTCGTAATGCCGGGTATCTGGTGTGGGAATGGTGGGCTCGATTTCACGCAAAGGGATACTGGCCGCTTTCCGACAAGGCACTTCCGAACATCAACAATGCCGCGGGAGTTGCCGTACTCGAGGAAATGATTGCGGCAACCGAATTTCAGTCTCCAGCATCGAGAACTAACGGCCTTTTTGACAACTGGAAGGATTTTGCAAACGACAATGTGTTTTGCAATATTGGCTGGGGCGGTACGCAGAAGTACCTGATGGGCCAGCCATCGATGCGCGATAATCTCGTGCATGCCGCTCTACCAGGCATACGCGGTGGCGACGAATCCGAGCGTATGGGCTATTTCAACTGGGGTTGGAACTATACCGTCAGTTCTCAATCAACCCGCAAAGAGCTCGGCTATTTGCTGGCGCTTTTCTGCGCCAGCCCGGCCGTGTCTACCTTGGCCGTGCGCGAGCCTGACGGTTACTTTGATCCGTTTCGTCAGACACACTATGAGGATCAGGACATTGAAAAGGTTTACGGACGCTCCTTTCTCGACGCGCACAAAGACAGTATGCAAAACAGTATTCCCGATTTTTACCTGAGCGGGCAGAGCAATTATCTCGACGCCATGCGCCAGCAGATTCTCGCCGCCATGACTGGCAGGGAGACCTCTCAGCAGGCGTTGGATGCCTGTGCACAGCAGTGGACACACATCACGCGACGTCTGGGCACAAAGCAACAGCGCGAGCAGTGGTCACAACTGAAGGGCAGCTACCCTGAGAAAATTCGCGCCTCACTCAAGGGCGAATAACCAGAATCGGATACGCGTAACCTGAACTAACTGTTAGGCTTGTCTGACGGTCGTAATCTGAGAATAGTTTTTGAACGGTTTTATGCCACTCTTAAGCAACACGTTCGGATCGATGCACCACCTGTCAAACAAGCGTAAAAACCGATTTGCATGGCTGACGCCACTCAGCACTCAAGGCGCAACGAAAGGGCCTTGGATTATTACCGACAACCAGACCTGCCGATTTTTTGAAACAGACAACGCTCGGTGTCGGAAAATTTCGGCTGCCAGCCTGCTGGCCCTGGCAGCCGGTGTGCTGGACACAGCCAGCTCTGGTTCAGACAATGAGATGCGAGACACTTGGACATCGGACTGTGGCAAGTACCGGGTAGACTGGATAAAGCAGGCCAGTAACAGTGTGCGTTTATTCGTTCAGCAAAAAGAGGATTACTACGCCCGCATAGAGTTGTATATCGACAACGCTTTGATGGCAGCATTCCATGAGCCGGTATGGCCACATTTGCAGCAGTCTACGCCCGCCTCAACCGATCGCCTGGTTGTCCCCGGTGATTATCTGGATGCGCTTGAAGCCAATGCAATCCACATAAAGCAAAAGCCAGAGTTGTCTGATATCTGGTCTGATGGTGCTGACGACAATATGGCTCAGGCTGCCTGAGTCACTCAAGCGCTGCAGTACGGTGATGCCTGCGCAATACGCGTTCAGCTGGCATCACGTGGCAATACCGTCATATCTAGCCCAGCTGCAAAGCCTGTTTTTTTTGTCTCAATAACTCACGATTCGATGCGCAAGGTGTCAGAGCTGAAGCGTGCGGGCATCAACACGCTACTAGAGTTGATGGCGTGACGGATACTAAGCTCCAGAAGCAATGCGGAAAGGTCTGACTTGTTGAGGAAATACATCAGCAACTCGTCTGGAATTCTTTCTTCCAGGTCAGCACGGCTGGCACCGGAGATCAGAATGATGGGCAGCTTCTCATTGTATTCACTGATCTTGTGCGCAAGGTCGTCAGCTGTCTCCACGCCCAGACGATAGTCAATCAGGCAGACATCAATATCATCGTTTTTCAACGATAAATTGGCACTGCCAACATCATCCGCTTCGAACACCTCGATAATCAGTGACTCGATAGATTCCAGATGACGAATCACATTGCGACGATCCGTCTCATTATCGTCAACCACCAGCACCCTGACCTTGGCTTTGTTCTGTACACGATTACCTGAATAACTCTGGCGGGTCAACGTTGTCTTGACGCGGCTATCTTCGTATGCATCCAGTCTGGGCGAGAGGTCTGTTATCGTTATCGTCACTGCCGCTGTCTTTTCATCATCCACCGCTGAGGACGAATACGGCAGCAGTTTTATCTGCACGGGAACACCCTTGACGGTAAATACTTCCCGATAAACGCTCTGGTGTGTACGGCTCACCGTTTCAATATCTTCGAATAATGATCCGTATTCCAGTTCATTGGAAATATGGTGCAACGGCCGACCTACATCACTGAGCAGCAGGTTGAAATACTTGGCCGACACCGATGTGTACTTCCGGATCAACATCCGGTTATCGAGAAAGATGATACCCACTGACGTTGCTACCAGAATATTGTCCATATCGTCGTTAACCGTCATCAGCTCTTCTATTTTTTCCTGATGCTCGCAGTTGACGGTATACAGCTCCTCATTGACCGATTGCAGCTCTTCGTTGGTACTCTGCAATTCCTCATTGGACGACATCAACTCTTCGTTGGCGGCCTGCAATTCCTCATTGGTGGTCTCAAGCTCTTCATTAGCTACCTGAAGATGCTCTTGCTTGTGCAGTAATTCGTTTTCCAGATCACGGATACGTTGCTGCGTTTCTTCGGAATAGTCGTAGACAGCGGATGTTTTCCGACTGGAGCTCTTGAACTCTGAGTCGGAGAGCACCACCGAAAAATAGGCACTATCACCATTTTTCTCAGGAAAGAACTCCACCTGCATATCAACCATTGCAGGCTTTTCATTGATCGTGGTTTGTATGTTGGAGTAGAAAACAGGTTTTACTTCTGTCTTTGCCCGCGACAGTGCTGTGTCGAGTGCCACAGACAATTCTTCCACGATTATTTCGTGAATATTGGTGGATACACGCCCCACTGGAAATCGAATCAGATACTTGTTGGCGTTACCGTATATATGCACCGCCTGATGCTCAGAATTCAGAACCAGACACGACGGTACAAAATCATTGATCAGATGGTCTTTGACATGCTCGAAGCGATTGGCGTTGTTGGTGTGTGATCGATAGCTGCGAAGCAGGTTGGACACCGGTCGCATGCCCAGCTTCGGCTTGTCTGAGCCCGCTGTATTGACACTGGCAATCGGCAGCCGAGTGTTATTGATCTTTTCATAAATGCGGAAACGCTCATGAACTACCTTGTAGTGCGTTTTAAGATCACCTACCGACTCTGATGACCCAAAGAACGCCTTGGCATTATCCTTAAGCGAGAAATGAAACGAGGACATGACGCCTTTCTGCACAGCCTGCTGGAAATAGATGAGCACGTTGCGGCAAGTGATCAGATCAATGTTGGAAAACGGTGGGTCATTGATCATGTTATGACTGGCAAAAACGACCATTTTGCGCAAGTCAGGTCTTATTTCATACTCCAGACCTACCTTGATGAAATACCTGGCCAAACGATCGTTAGACACATCATGTGCAATTTCCTCCCTGTAGCGTGCCGTAGAAGCATGCGCAATGGCTTCCACATCAGCGTCGGTGGCAAAAATCTTGACCTTCAGTGCCTTGCCGGATGCTCTCACCGCCTCATCAATGACAATAGCCAGTGAATAGGCTTCTTCACCCGTCGAACAACCGGCTACCCAGAAACGCAACTCAGCACCGGCAGCCGCATCGTCTACGATGGGCTTAATGATTTGTGAAGACAGGTACTCCCACGCAGCCTCATCGCGAAAGAAGCAGGTTACGTTGATCAGCAGTTCACGGCCCAGTGTCTCCAGCTCCAACTTGGATGTCTGAAGAATATTCAGATAATCAAACTGGCTATGTACCTGATTGATGCCCATCCGGCGTTCGATACGTCGAGCAACGGTTGTCGCCTTGTATTGCCCGAAATCTATTCCAGTACTCGTCTTCAACAACGTAAAGATCAGCGAGAGCACGCTTTCCTCGTTATTGTCTGCTGCACGCAAAACCGAACGTACACCCCGAACCATCGAATTCTTGAGGAACGTGGAGAGATACACGGCCAACTCTTCCGGGGGTAGTACGAAGTCGGCCGTGCCTGTTTGTGCCGCGTTATACGGCATGCCATCAAACTTGGAGGATTCCCTGTCCTGGACAAGAATCAGTCCGCCAGCCTCTTTGATCGATTTGATTCCTCGGCTTCCATCGCTACCGGTTCCAGACAGAATCATGCCCACAGCACGGTGCTTTGCATCTTCAGCCAATGACTTGAAAAAATGGTCAATGGGGAGATTGATACCGCCCTTGCGCACTTGATCGCTCAGGTAAAGGCAACCATCAACCAGTGTGATGTTCTTCTTCGGTGGGATGAGGTAAATCGTATTGGCCAGCACCTCCACACCGTGCACCACATTCTCGACCAACATGCTGGTATTACGAGCCAGCAGCTCATCCATCAGACTTTCGAAGTCAGGGGAAAGGTGCTGTACCACAATAAACGCTGCGTCACTGTCGGCGCTCATGTGATCGAAAAAATCCCGTAACGCTTCCAAGCCGCCCGCCGAGGCACCAATGCCTACGTACAGAACAGGTGCGGTTTGGACAACACTGTCCGGGGCATCTGGTGTTGCGTTCAGTGTCTGCGAGATTGATTTTTCCGGCAGGCTTGAATCATTGGAAGAGGCCTCTGCAGCCTGTGCATCAGATTCCACCCGGCCCACGGCATTGATCCCACCGACAATCTCTTCGGACCCGAATTTTTCAGGCAGCTTGGATCTCCCGCGTGTGTCGGGTGAATCGGAGACTGCCCGTTCTACAGAGGCATCTACCTCTGCGGATTTTTCATCAGATGGCGACGAAATCGTGTTGTCCGGTGTTTTGTCATCATTCATGACACAGGTTTCCCAGGCTATGGATACTTACAAACGAGAGGGGTGCAGCCGCAACGGCTAAGATTATTGCTTAAGCCAATTCGACAACGTCGTCCGTGTTGTACTGCTTGCGTATCAGCATGGGTTCCAGTTCCCTGGCGGTACGCGGCTTGGAGACCAGAAATCCCTGACCATACTTACACTTGGCCTCTCGCAGCTGTGCAAGTGTACCCTTATTTTCAATACCTTCGGCAACAACGTCGATATTCAGGGTGCCGGCCATGGCAAGTACAGACATGACAATAGTACGACTTGAATCATCCGTGTCCATTGCCATGACAAAGGATTTATCGATCTTGAGAAAATCAATCGGCAGCCGCGTCAGGTAGCTCAGCGAGGCATAGCCTGTTCCGAAATCGTCAAGTGAGAGTTGTACGCCCATCTCTTTAAGCTGATTGATAACGCGTATACAACTGCTGTTCTTTTCTATTAGCGCAGACTCGGTGATCTCCAGATTCAGCTGGTGGGCAGCCATACCGCATCGATCCAGTATGCAATCCACTCGCGATACGAAATTTGCCAGGCTCAGCTGTGCCGGCGAAACATTGACAGACATGGTGCACTCCTTGTGCAGCAATCCCATGTCTTCCCACTGTCGGAACTGCATGCACGCGGTTTCCAGCACCCACTGACCTACATCATTGATCAGACCATTGTCTTCAAGAACATTCACCAGCAGCTGTGTGTCCGGGATGGGAATGTCCGACGGTGCCCAGCGCAGCAGAGCCTCGAAACTCACTATCGATTCATCATCGATGAGAAATTGTGGCTGAAACACGAGTGTAAATTCCTGACGTTCTGTGGCACGACGAACCCGTGCCTCAAGTGCAGAGCGCTGGATATCCTCGTGCTGAAACTCTTGCGTGTAGACCACCCAGCGTGACCGACCCGATGATTTAGCTTTATACAGTGCGGTATCTGCCTGTTTGATGAAGCTGTCACTGCTCGACGTCATCTCATCAGCCAAAGCAATTCCAATGCTGGTGGACAAGTGCAGGTCGTTGCCATACACATCGAACGTTTCATTGAAGCTGCGGACAATACCCTCCGCAGCATCACAGACATCGGACGAGTTGCTGCAGCTCGTCATGATGATCGTGAATTCGTCCCCACCGAGCCTTGCACAGATATCGCCGGGACTGACGGCATTTTCCAGTCGTTCAGCCACTTTTCGCAGTAACTCATCTCCACAGTCATGACCCAAGGTGTCATTGATAGCCTTAAACCCGTCAAGATCCAGATACAACAGCGCTGTCTTGACACGCGATGGTCGAGAATTAAGCCGCTCCTGCAACTTGTCGAGAAATTCTGGACGATTCGCAAGACCTGTCAGAACATCGTGCGTGGCGGCGTAACGGAGCCTCTCACTGGCGAGATGGGTTTCCGTAACATCCAGTAGCACCAGAAGGCAGCCGGTAAACTGGCCGAGCTCGTTTATGGTGACGGTTGCCGAGAGTGTCACCCAGCTAATGCTGCCTGTGGGTCTTTGCAAACGCAGGTTACGTGAGAAAATTCTGTTTTCACTGAGAGCTTCACGAAGCTCGACCAGCGCGTCCACAACATCTTCGGCATGGATGGCATCCACCCAACCTTCCGCCAGCGTCTCGTCCATACTCAGACCACTGAGCTGGCACCACATGTCATTGGCGTAGTCGCAGGTCCAGTCAGCACCGAGTTGTACAATACCAACAGGGGCCACATTGGTGAGCGCCTGAAAATGTTGATGACTACTTCGATTGTCTGGTAAGCCCTGAGTGTCTGGCTCGTGGTCGAATACAAACGTGGTGTAAACCGTGTTGCCAACACGCGTGTAATAGGCAGATGTGGTCAAGTGTATGGTATTGCCGCTTTCACACACCGCACTCACTGACCGATGATTAATTGGCACTACCTCTTTAGGGGCTGAGTCAGAATCAAAAGACTCCGCTCGTTTGAGGATCGGCATCAGAAATTCCTGAGGCAGGTAACGGTCAAATGTAGTGCCTAGTGCATGGGCACTCTCACGACCGAACAGACTCTCGGCCGCCGGATTGAATGCAGTGATCAGTCCGCCCGGATCAACGATGACCACTGCGTTGATTGATGCGCTCATCAATTGTACGTAATGCCGCGCACTGTCATCGGAACCATTGTTACTGAAGTGCTGTGTGGTCTCGTCACGAACCTGTCTCTGTCGCTCAGACAACACGTCACCGAGTCCCAGTAACTCGCTCATCAGATCACCTTCAGCCTCTGTATCCTGCGCTCTTTCAGGGTTAGCTACAAACAGGACAGCGGTACGTGCAACGCCACTTTCGATAGGCACCATAAAAAAATAGCGAATCGGTGGATGCGACCCGGGCAGACATAGAGGCAAACCGATATCGGTAGGTTTGCCTTTAACACCCCGACGCAGTCTCATCACCGACAAGATCATCGGATCTGGTCGTCGGTTATTCAACGAGTCGTAACACGGTTGCACGCAGCCCTGCTTGTCGCGTTCAGCAGCCGCACCAAGCTTGACGAACTGTTCGGCATACGCGCCCTTGCCGGCAGGACTCAGGATGAATGCGTAGTCTCCACCGGAGATCTTGAGCGCGTGCAACAGCAATGCCTCGAACTGCCGACGCTCCAGACTGACATCAGCATCCGGATCACGCGCCGCAAGCTCGTCTAGCTCTTGCGCCAGCGTTTTTGATGGTTTTATACTTTCCACAACATCGCTTTGCATGGACACAGGGGCGTTGACTGACGCACTAGACCACAGGCGCACGCACTCAATAATAGACCATGAGAACCGAACCACAACGTAACGCGCAGGAGTGTCTGCCACAACCGTGTCTTTGACGAGCGTAGCGGACCAATCCAGCAGAATCATATCGCTGTTCGCTGAACGCGCTCACACGCCGCCGTAGTCTTTGTTCTCCTCTCCGATCCAGCGTCTGACAAGCCGCTGCACATTGACGGGGTGCGACGCTAACAGGCGATCTGCAATATCACTCACATCATCGAGCAAGTCATCATCACGGCCCAATTGAGCTATTCTGAATTCAGCCAGACCGGTTTGCCGGGTACCCAGCACCTCACCTGCGCCACGCAGCGACAAATCCTTTTCGGCGATAACGAAACCATCGTTCGTCTCGCGCATGATGCCAAGGCGTTCTCGCGCATTGGTAGACAGTGGCGTTTGATACAACAACATGCAGCTGCTCTGCGCACTTCCACGTCCCACTCTGCCGCGCAGCTGATGCAGTTGGGAAAGTCCGAGTCGTTCTGCGTTTTCGATGATCATCAACGACGCATTGGGTACATCCACGCCCACCTCGATGACTGTGGTGGCAATCAGCAAATCGATCTCACACGCCTTGAACGATTGCATGACCGCCTCTTTTTCACGTGGCTTGAGCCGACCGTGCACTAAGGCTACCCGGTGACGAGGTAACAGCTCGATCAGCCGGGCATAAGTATCCTCGGCAGCTTGCGCTTGCAACGACTCTGATTCCTCAATAAGCGTACAGACCCAGTACACCTGACGCCCGTCATCTATCGCGGCACCCACGCGTTCTGTTACTTCATCACGGCGCACATTGTCGACAGCCACCGTCGTGACAGGTTTGCGACCTGGTGGTAATTCATCAATGACGGAAACATCCAGATCGGCATAAGCGGTCATGGCCAGCGTTCGCGGAATGGGCGTTGCCGTCATGATCAGCTGATGCGGCAAGGTGTTTTTGTCAGCACCCTTGTTGCGCAGAGCCATACGTTGATGCACCCCGAAGCGGTGCTGTTCATCTATGATGGCCAGTCCCAGATTGTTGAAGGCGACATCTTTCTGAAACAGCGCGTGTGTGCCGACGACAATCTGCTGCTGACCCATCGCTATGGCCTCGATAGCGGATCGGCGCTGAGCTGCTCGCAGCTTGCCGGTTAACCAGCCCACACCGATCCCCAGAGGTTCAAACCATTCTGAAAAATTGAGCATGTGCTGCTCTGCCAGAATCTCGGTAGGAGCCATCATGGCAACCTGATACCCGCACTCAACTACCTGAGCGGCAGCCAGCGCGGCCACGATAGTCTTGCCAGATCCTACATCACCTTGTATCAACCGCAACATGGGCTCCTCGGTCCCCATGTCGTTCAGTACATCCAGCAGTACTCTGTCTTGTGCACCGGTAAGGCTAAACCGCAGGCTGTCGCGCAATGCATCCAGCAGCTTGCCGGCAGGACGTACGAGTGGAGCTTGCTGGCGCTGCGCATTGACACGCAACAGTCGCAAGCCCAGTCGATGTGCTATCAGCTCCTCCAGCGCCAGCCTGCGATGCGCGGGATGTACGCCTTCCATCAAAGCATGAACGTCAACGTCGGGTTGCGGACGGTGTACGGTTTTCAGCGCGGTGATGACGTCAGGCAGTTCGATACCCACCAACATCGATGCGGGGATCAGGTCCTCGAGTGCTGATTTTTCCAGCGCTGCCAGCGCCTGATCCGTAAGACGTCTAAGCGTGGTTTGCTGAACGCCTTCCGTGGTCGGGTAGAAAGGCGTAAGCCGTGTTTCCAGCGCAGCTTCAGCTGCAGCCGCGTCTTTAATCAGTCTGTATTCAGGATGTACCATTTCCAGCATGCCAGCCCCCCGGCGCACCTCGCCAAAGCAGCGCACCTGTTGCCCACGCTCGAACTGCTTGACCTGCTGTTGGTTGAAATGGAAAAAACGCAGCGTGATTGAGCCAGTACCGTCATTGATTCGCACCAGCAATGAGCGTCGCTGCCGCACAACAACATCGGCAATCAGTACTTCGCCACAGACAACCGCTTCGCGGCCGGGCGTCAGGGAACCGATTTTAGTCAGTCGGGTTCTATCCTGATATCGGAATGGCAGATGGAAAAGCACATCCTGCAGGGTGTGAATACCGATACCCGCAAGCTTGAGCGCCATGGCATCTCCCACACCCTTGAGGGAGAGCACAGAAACGGCGTCAAGCGTTTGCGGATCAGGTCTGGCGTTTCCGGCCAAGATAAAACCGACAGAACGATGTCAGAAAATAGTGCTAGTCGCCCAGATACATGACACCTTCTACTTCGACAGCCACATTGCGCGGCAGTGATGCCACACCGATAGCAGCTCGCGCCGGATAAGGTTCACTGAAGCGTTGTTCCATCACCTCGTTAACCAATGGAAAATCAGCCAGGTCGGTAAGGAAAACCGTGAGTTTCACGACGTGGTCAAACGAGCCACCTGCCGCTACACAGACCGCTTCAAGATTATCGAAAACCTGCACAATCTGCGTCTTGACGTCGTCACTAACGAGCTCCATCGTGGCAGGAACCAGCGGTATGGCGCCAGACAGGTAGACCGTATCACCAGCCTTGACTGCTTGGGAATAAGCTCCGATAGCGCTGGGGGCCTTGTCTGTATTGAAAATTTTACGCGTCATGATGGGTATGTTCTGTGATCGGGATGCGCAGAGTATATAGCGCAATGCCCAAATCACGAATCACGAACCATAATTCGGGCAAACTCAGCTTTCGCGTTTCACGCTCCTGACCACCGTCAGGTTGCGCAGCCGCCGCACAATACGCGCTAACTGCACTCTGTTATCCACGGACAGCACAAACCGGATACTGATGTCGTCTTCGCTGCGGTTGTTGAAGTCCATGTATTCGATATTGACGTTCATCAGTGACATGGTAGAAGTGACGCGCGCCAGAGCCCCGGGCTGATGCATCAGATGACACACAATGACGACATCGAACCGACCTTTGATCTCTGGCGCCCAGTCCACAGCCACCCACTCTTTGGGCCGGCGACGAAAGCGGCGGACATTACGACAGCCCGATCGATGCACGGCTACCCCCTTGCCGGGGGTGAAAAAACCTTGCACATGATCGCCCGGGATGGGCCTGCAACAACGCGACATGTACAGTGTCGGGCTGTCGGCCTGATCAATTAGCACAGGCGCTGTTTCCAGCACCGGTAATGGCTGAGCACCACTGCCATCGCCGGCTTCAACCGCAATCAGGCGCTCGGCAATCTGGCTGGGCAAATGCAGGCCAAGACCAATATCACGATACAGATCTGACACTGCATCCCACCGACGTTCCGCCAGTATGGCGTGAACCACCTTCTCTGGAATGGTATCCAGCGTTCGGTCATGTCTGGCCAATGCTCTGCGTAGCAGACGCTCGCCAAATTCAACCGACTGCGTGTGGTCCAATGCGCGCAAGTGTTGTCGGATAGCCGTTCTTGCCTTGGCGGTCACCACAGAATTCATCCACATGGGACTGGGTGCAACCGTTGGACCGGTGATGATCTCCACAGTCTGGCCACTTTCCAGAGGCTGACTTAATGAGGCCAGACGACGATCCACTTTCGCGGCTACGCATTTGTTGCCCACTTGGGAATGCACTGCGTAGGCAAAATCCACAGGCGTGGCGTTGCGAGGCAGCTGGATAATCTTGCCCTTGGGTGTGAATACGTATATTTCGCCGGGAAACAGATCAATCTTGACGTTCTCGACAAATTCTACGGAATCGGTGTCGGTGTCCGGAATATCAACCAGCCTGGACAACCAGCCAGGTGTCTGACTGTGCGCTGGCGCCCCGTTTTCAAACTTGTACGCCCAATGGGCTGCGATGCCTGACTCGGCAAGTTCGTCCATGGCGTGTGTACGAATCTGTACTTCAATGGGGATGCTGTCCGGGCCATGGATAAGCACGGTATGCAATGACTGGTAACCATTCTGCTTGGGAACAGCAATATAGTCTTTGAAACGCGAAAATACCGGGGCGTATAACTGATGTACGAGTCCAAGTACCTGATAACACTGCTCCTCGGTACTGACGACAACACGCAGCGCCAACATGTCGAAAACCTGTTGAAACGGCAGCTGTTTCTTGAGCATCTTGTTATAGAGACTGTACAGATGCTTCTCACGCCCCGTCACGCTCGCCGCGATGCCTTTCTCGCTCAACGTCGTCTCGATTCTCACCGACACGCGGTCGATGATGTGATCCCGATTGCGATGAGCCTGATCAACCGTCGCTTCCAGCACACGACTGCGCACCGGATAACACGCCCGGAAGCCCAGGTCTTCAAGCTCATTCTTGATAGTGTACATACCCAGCTTAGAGGCGATGGGTGAATACACCTCGAGTGTCTCCTTACCTATCCTGCGACGTTTGTCGGGTCTCAACGATCCGATGGTACGCATGTTGTGCAGCCGGTCAGCCAGCTTGATCATGATAACGCGTATGTCGCTAACCATCGCCAGCAGCATCTTGCGAAAGCTTTCAGCCTGCGCTTCCTGCTTGGAGCGAAATTTCAGATGGTTGAGTTTGCTGACGCCATCAACAATGTGAGTGACCTCCTCTCCAAAGGCTGCCACCATATCGGAGCGGCTCACCGGTGTGTCTTCCAGCACGTCATGCATCAGAGCGGCCATGACGCTGTGGTGATCCAGCTGCATGGACAGCACGATGCTGGCAACTGCTATGGGGTGCGTTATGTAAGGTTCTCCAGAGCTTCGCGTCTGGCCTGCATGGGCATCTCGGGCAACGGTGTATGCCCGTGAGATTTCCGCAACCTGTTCTGTGGAGAATCGCGTGTTGAGCTGTTCGAGTAGCGCCGCGTACGCTTGTCGCTCCAGACGATGGGTCATTTTTCCGTCTGGATTCTCCGTCGCAGAGTCCGTGGCCGGTTCTACCAGATCAACACTGGTCTCGGCTGTGTTGTCGTGCGGCCGGTTTTCGACCAGGCTTTCAGCGGGTACGACGGGCAACGGCACCGGGGGCATCATCGGCTTGTCACGATTAGCCGGCGGGGTTAACTGGGTGTCATCACTCATGAGAGGACGACACTGGAAATGCGAATATCAGAGCATGAACAGGAATGCCAAAGCACCACTGCGCAATAACACTGCGAATTGCGTGTGCCACGAGACAAACTGTGGAACACGCTTGACAGTGTTTTAGAAGTCTTCGCGGAGGTCTTTGTCATAAATGACAGGTTCCACGGGTGCGGGCGGAGGCGATGCTTCCTTGAGTATGTCTTCACTGACCAGACCTTCTGCGATTTCGCGCAGTGCGATAACAGTGGGCTTGTCGTTGTCATCTGGTAGCAAAGGCTCAGCGCCCATGGAGATGTTTCGAGCCCGCTTGGAGGCAATCAACACCAGATCGAACCGGTTGTTCACTTGAGCCAAGCTGTCTTCTACGGTAACTCTAGCCATGTAAGGCACATCCTGCAATTAACTGAACTAAGTAGTCTAGTGACTTCTGTACGCGAGCGCCAGAGCGTGGATCGTTAAAATCCAGCAACTGCAAGCTTTTACTGCAACTTTTAGGGTTATTTTAGAGGACTGTAGCGACGAGCAGGCATTTGAAGCCGTGACAGCATCGTGAAACTCAGTAAACAAATGTGTCTAACAGCGTTTTATGTGCCATCTGATTAGGGTTGCTGTGCCAGGCAAGCGTTAATCCAGACAAGCGTTAATCGTGAGTCAGGCTTGTTATTAATCCAGCGTGCCGGTGAGCCTGACGGGTTTTCATGACTCGATGACTGAGCACTACAGCTTTCAACTCGGCTAGCGCTTCATCAAAATCGTCGTTTATGATCAGGTAATCTGCATGGTGATATTGCTGCATTTCCAGCACCGCCTCTGCTGTTCTGCGCTCGATAACCTCATCAGTGTCCTGACCTCTACCACGTAGCCGTTCGATCAGCGTGGCACGGGACGGTGGCAGTATAAAAATTGACACCACATCGGCAAATTTCTGCCGTACCTGTGCTGCACCCTGCCAGTCGATTTCCAGAATAACGTCCTGACCGTTGCCAAGCGCATTGTTAACAGCTCCCATACTTGTTCCGTAGTAATTTCCAAACACTTGGGCATACTCAAGAAACTGATCGGAGTCGATCATCTCCTCAAATGCTTCTCGCGCTACAAAGTGGTAATCCTCCGCATCTGTTTCAGCCGGGCGCTGTGCCCGAGTCGTATGTGACACGGCCACGGTGAGCTCCTGCAATTCTTTGATCGCCCTGCGCACCAGGCTGGTTTTGCCAGCACCTGAAGGCGCTGAAACGATGAACATCTGAGCCTGGTTTGTTTGCATGAAGATCCACATCAATGAGGGCCGGTCAAGCCTGTGCCGGTTACTATACTGTGAGAAGGAACACTCTAGGAAACCATCAGATGATATTGACTGAATCCTCACGGATGACACCGAGTGCTCAAGCGCCTGATTTCACATTGACCGATACGCGCAACCACCAAAACACCTCTGCCAGTGCGGGCTACAGCATCAAGTGGAAAAACTGACGCCTGACGTCTCTATTCTACTGCCAGTCAGACTATGGCGTGATACAACGTCTGCGGCTGTGTCCAGTCTGCTGGCACAGACCCACCAATCGCTGGAGATATTGGTCATCGGCCATGACGACGTCGGTGATCTGGTCAAACAGCTTCCGCCCGATCCGCGGATCAAGGCAATCTCTCGCACAGCACCTGGCATAGTGGGCGCGCTGAATACCGGATTATCCCAGGCCTGCGGCACCTATATAGCCAGGATGGACGACGATGACATCGCCTACCCGAAGCGCATTGAAACTCAGCTGGATTTTCTCAACACGCACCGCCACGTTCAGCTGTGCGCTGCACGAATACGCTTCATTGATCGTGATGGACGCACTGATACCATTGGCGCAGGCAACCAGCATTACGGGGCATGGCTGAACGCGTTGACCGATCATCAGGACATCAGCAATGCCTGGCTGACCGAGTGTCCGATGCCACATCCCACACTGCTGGCACACCGTGATGTCTGGCATAAGCTGGGGGGCTATCGTCAGTTCGATGGTCCCGAGGACTACGATCTGATCCTGCGCGCACGGCTGCTCGGCGTTGTCATGGGCAAGCCGTTACCGATTTTGCAAGACTGGCGAGAACATGATCAACGGCTGACCTACCGTGATAGTCGCTACCGCCGTGAAGCCTTCACCCGCTGCCGCGCATGGGCGGCGACTCAGCAATCGAGTACCTTGCGGTTACTAGACGGTCGCGGTGTGTGGATTTGTGGCACCGGGCGTAATGCCAGATACTGGCACGACGCTCTGGAAGACAATGCTGTGAAAGTTCACGGCTTCGTAGACAGGCTCAGTTCCAGCGCCAGACGACAAAAAAGGCATAAGCCTGTCATCAGTTATGAACAATTACCAGTTGAGCGTGGTGACAGCCTTGTCATTACAGCTCTGAGTCAGCCCCAAGCTCGTAAACAGTTGCACCGTTATTTCAACAAACAGGGCTGGCGCAACGGCGTCGACTACGTGATGGGTGGATGATGAAACCAGAAAAGGACTTGATGAAACCCGATTGGGACGGCAAACGTTTCAGCTACCCGGGGGAAAATCTGCTGGCATCTCCCCTGGATGTGCTGCGCTGGGTCGCCACACGGAAAGCTGCAAAATGGCCATCGACACTGAAAAACCCACCGACAGAACCTGTCAGTGAACGCATATTCGACTCAAACCTGCGCATCACATTTATCAACCATGCCACTTTGTTGATACAAGGCGGTGGCCTGAACCTGATAACTGATCCGGTTTTCTCCAAACGTGTGTCACCCGTCTCTTTTGCTGGCCCTAAACGACATAGAAAACCAGGACTGACCATCGATCAACTGCCACCACTAGATGCCGTATTGCTGAGTCATACTCACTACGACCACATGGATGCACAATCACTCAGACATTTACAAGAAAGAGACAACCCGATAGTTATTGCGCCTTACAACACGGCAGCATTGCTCAAGCGCATCTGTGGTTGCGATGCCAGAACGCTGAGCTGGTGGGATGAGTTCAATCTGGCTGACAACGTCAAGGCAACTCTGGTACCTGCAAGACACTGGACCTCACGATCGCTGGGGGATCAGAACAAGGCATTGTGGGGTGGATTCGTCTTGTCGTTACCGGGAGGGTCTGTCTATTTTGCGGGTGATACTGGATATGGCAATGGCGATCACTTCCATCAGATCCGCGAGCATCTAGGTCCCTTTCGATGTGCTTTGTTACCGATCGGAGCCTACGAACCCAGATGGTTCATGAAGCCACAACACATGAACCCGACCGAAGCGGTTCAGTCCTTCAAGGACGTCGAAGCACACTATGCCATCGGTATACACCACGGCACGTTCCAGCTGACCGACGAGGCCCATGACGCGCCGGCAATCGCACTCGGTTCAGCAATAGCCTTACAGGACACGCCTGCTGAGCGATTTCGTACGTTGGAAAATGGTCAGGCATGGGATATACCTGAAATCGATTAACCGCTACACGGAATGATTCCACACTCGCAAGCATTAACTGAATCGGTGAAGCAGCTGCTACGCAGCAGATCGCCCGTCCATACCCAAAGCGTGCAGGCTGGATGAAACAGAGGCGTAATCTGGCGAGGTGCTTACGCAACCCTGACCATCGCTTGACGTAGCCAGAGCCGTTCTCATTCTATCCACGCAGCTTGACGGCACTTCGATAAAGGCCCCCGGATTCGCGGAGTGATGTTGCAGGTGAGGCCATACGGGCTCACGAAAACCCACTGCCAGCTCACCGTCTATATACAACTCCACACACGACAGGTAGTCCGTTCGTTTTTGTACATAAAGCCGAGAGACGCAAGGCTTGGGCTTGTGGCATCCGATACAAAAACGTGTGCACGGTGATTGCCAGAAATTCTGCGGCAGTTCATGGTCTGATTCAGACCCGATATGCAGGATGTCCAGCATGAGTTGCAACAGCTCACCTGTTGTCATTCGCTGTGTCTCGCTCGACTCGTGACGACCATCCATCGGATGCTGGTAGTCAGCCAGAATCCACCAAGGGCTTTTAGCGCCCTGCGTGTGCAGCGGCGGTAAAGATCTGAGTTTGTCTTTTACACGATCGAAACGGTGATGCATTTGCCTGGATTTAGAAGTCGCTATTGTCAGGGATAGGCACCGTGAATGCGTTGGCATCACGATCCGGTTACAGCTTAGAACACAACAAGTAACTGTTACATATACCGTTCGTTTTAGCAGATATCAGGCCAGTTTTTTCTCAGTAAAGGTTGGTCAAGGCCACGCCAACGCCCACACGCTGCTGGTAGTGATCATAGTCAATCAGGGAATCTCCGTAGCCACTGAACAGCTGTACAAACCCACGAAATTTGGCAAACAAGGGAAAGGTTAAGCCCGCCGTAACTGCGCCTTTACCTGTGGAGGGATTACCCCGGGCTCTGACGGCGTACTCAAGATCCGATCTGCGCCAGGACACACTCATCTCGCCATGTCCCATAAAGTCGAGAATATCCGGGTTGTCGTCTCCTTCCGGAGCATCAGGACTGTCCTTGGATTTTTCGGGTATTCGGTACCACGGCCTGATCGTGGCCACCAGCGGTCCTCGCTCATAAATCAAGGTGCCATACAGTCGGTTCCAGCTACGCGACAAACCCTGCACTTGTCCATTGGACTGATGTTCAAAGCCAAGCACAAGGGCGGTGCTACCTCCAAACGGTCCCCACAGCAAGGGCACCAGATAGAATATTTCAGGTTGATAGTTAGTCTCTCTGAACGGACTCGACAAATCACTGGAATACAGCTGCCACCAGGCTTCTAGTGTTATCCCCAACGACAGGGCATCGTCCTTGAGTAACAGATCAGATTCATTCAACTGGGTTTTCAGACTGATCTGAAATTTCACTTCAGCCGGCTGCAGGCCCTCTCTTAGTGGTACATCGTTTTGCCGGTAGATTTCCTCGTTGATACCACTGGTATAGCTGACCGGCAAAATGAAATTGTGCTTGTGGGCTGTTAACACGTAGGGGTTAAATGCCTCTTCTCGCTCCTGCCTGACACGCTCGGTTACCGCACCCGGGGCATCCGGCGCGTTGTCGTCAATCGCCTGGTTACCCGTAGAACCCAGACTTTCAGCAATAGTGTTTTCAGCCGCTGAGTCGGCAGAATTCTGGTACTCCACGGGCTTGCTGACAGAGTCTCGTGCATCGGGCAAGTCAACGTCTGTCCGACTGGCCTTGGTCAGAGTACTGCAACCC
>Ga0209831_1000575_pt1 | contig 35506 bp, 28 predicted proteins | sample Maine_Asex4_meta_FD_187451 | JGI IMG/M metagenome (GOLD analysis project Ga0209831, IMG submission 187451) | Marine algal microbial communities from Maine, USA - Maine_Asex4_metaG (SPAdes) (version 2) | ecosystem: Host-associated > Algae > Red algae > Unclassified | place: Maine, USA | collected... | reverse complement strand
ATTTGCAAGACTAGTCTCTAATTTCAGCTCCTTTTTAATCTTTCTGATATCCTCTAAAAACATATCAACTTCTACTACATTGTTTCTGGCCCATTTCAGATTTTCCAGTATTGTATCAACCACATAAATAAAAGTGGAGTTCTGATTATTATCAGCTTCAAGAAGATACTCCTTCCGCCGTTGTTCTAGCAATAGTATCTTACTTTCAAAACCAGTTTTTGATTTCAACTCTTTTCTAATCTTTTTGATATCATGTTTAGCATTTCTTCTGTAGAGCACCGTCGGTTCAAAAATACTTCCCCGTTTACGTTCTTTAACTAAACCTGACAGGCTATTTCGTTTATCACAGATGAAGGTGATCGATAAATCAATTTCTTTCTGATACATCTCAAATAAATGATGTTCACTATTTACCTGGATTAACGAAAGGAAGCTATTTAACCACCGGCGAGGATTTTTCAATTGATTACACTGGTAATCCAGAAAGCTCACGAATTCAATCGACGTAAGATCGATAGCCTTGGCAATCAAACACAAGCAGTATTGCTGATGATCAAATTTTCCATCCTTCATAAAGTCAGCAGAAAAAGTAGGAAACCATTTTGCCGACACGTCAGACAAATTATATAGGTTAGTTTTTTGGTCTTCAAAATCTACCACGGGATGTTCCTTAAAATCCACGCATACGATTCCAGTTACCGAATCTCTTTTAAACATTGGTATTAGTTTTCAAATTAGTAGTCACCGATAGAGGAGCGTCGTTACTCCAAAATCAAGGACTTAATTAGTTAGACTTGTTGTGTCATCGCTGATGGTGCGAAAGCGAGAAAATTTTACTTTGGACAATGAAAAATTTTTCAGCATAGCCGCGCTATGGTTAAAAATTTTGAAGAAGTACAAATTAAAATTTACCGCTTGCAGCCCATCGAGCTATGGCAGAATAAGTCTTAAATCAAATAGTCTCAAGAGTTATCTCAATAATTTTGCAAGGAGGTGGATTTCAAAAGCAAAATATTTGTACAGGGTATCTCTTGTTAATGCGTCGATAAAACTGAAAAAGGTAGCGTATATATTACGCTGGTAAGTGTGTGCTCAAATTTAGTAAAAATTAATTAAAGAAACAAATTGTTTCGATATGGATTAACAAATTGTTTTATTTTTGGAATGAGAAACTTTATTGAAATAACAGATACATTTCGAGAGTAGAGTAGAAGCCTTCAAATCGTGGGGCTGTGCTATTTCCCAGTATTTCAACAACAGCAAAAAACCAGGGTTATTTCCAAACGGAGATGGGTCAACTAATTGGATAAATCAGGGAGTAAAAGCACTTGGGAAAATATCAAAGTTGAGGTAACTAATCCCCGTTAGTTGGATAGAAAAGGGGCTATGGTGCAGACAAAAGCATCCAGACGCACCTACGACCCCAAAAAGTTTTTTAAAAATTGTTTACCCCATGTTTACCCCACTCATAAAAAAGAGCCGTAAATCGTTGATTTACAGCTCTTTAAGTGTTGAAATGGTGATCCCATCAGGACTCGAACCTGAAACCTGTTCATTAGAAGTGAACTGCTCTATCCAGTTGAGCTATGAGACCATCTTTTTAAAAACTCCGCTCTAACAAAGAGCAATACTGGTTGAATTTGCAAATTTACACCATTTTTTCAATAATCAAATAAATCTGCCTAAAAAATAAACCCTAAACTGTATTTTTAAGTTCCACTTGTGTAAAATAGTTTTTAGCATACAATTCAACGCACTTTTATTATGAGCAAAATTACCAATGTTAATATCCATCCTTCCTGGAAGGAAGTACTGTCTGACGAGTTTCAGCAACCCTATTTCGCCACTATCAAACAATTTTTGGTACAGGAAAAGAAAGCTGGAAATACTGTTTATCCGCCAGGTAATTTAATTTTTAATGCTTTTAATGCGACGCCTTTTGAGGAAGTTAAAGTTGTTATTCTTGGTCAGGATCCATATCACGGTCCCGGGCAGGCCATGGGGCTTTCATTTTCGGTGCAGCGCAATGTTGGGGTTCCGCCATCGCTGATTAATATATACAAGGAATTGGAGACGGATCTTGATTTTAAGGTTCCTGGCCACGGGGATCTGACTGCGTGGGCCAATCAGGGCGTTTTCCTGCTCAATGCGTCTCTTACCGTGCGGGCGAGGGAGGCCAATAGTCATCAGAAAATCGGCTGGCAGAAATTTACAGATGCGGTCATCCGCAATCTAAGCAGTAAACGGGAGGGCATTGTTTTTCTTCTCTGGGGTGGTTTTGCCAAAAAGAAAGCCAGTTTGATCGATAAGGAGAGACATCATGTGCTCACTTCTGGACATCCATCACCACTTAGTGCCAATCGTGGATACTGGTTTGGTAATAAACATTTCTCTAAAACAAATGAATTGTTAAAGTCACAGGGTAAACAACCAGTCAATTGGCAGTTTTATTAGTGGAAAATATCTTGGTATAGTTTTTAGGGTTATACAAGTGGCTGATCTCCAATGGCCGTGAATAACAGAATACGAATGATAAAACTATTACTGCCTTTACTTTTATTACTTGGTTATGGTCCTCATTCTGGTCCATCTACCGCTAACAAGTCCATTCTAAAAAAAGCCGTATTTTTACCTATCAACGATAGTAATCAACAAAATCCTCCAGATCATTTACCCGGAACTGTTTACAGTTTAAAACGGGGTTGTTCGCATAATGATTATTGGCAAAAACCACCATTAACCAAAGCACTCAGTTTGGGGTATACTTACATTGAGGCTGATATTCTATTAATTAAAAATCGACTGGTCGTAGCGCATCGGCGGCCACTTCGACCTGCAAAAGCCAAGGATCTCGAGGAATTATACCTTTCGCCTTTATTCGAAATTTTTAAGCAGAAAGGATATTTTTATAAAGATCATCCAACTCCGATCTTTCTTATGATTGATATCAAAACGGAGGCCGAAACAACCTACCAGAAATTGCTGGAAGTCATCGAACCCTATAAATCCATGCTGACGAGTTTTGTCGATGGCGAGGAAAATCCCGGTGCCCTGACTTTAATTATCACGGGCAATCGACCCATCGAAACCATCGCCGCTGAGTCCAAACGGTGGGTAGCCATTGACGGGCGCCCCGGCGATTTAGCGAAAGGGTATCCGGTAAGTCTTATGCCAATGGTCAGTGAAAAATACAGTACCATCCTCGGCTGGACAACTACACTGGGTGCCAGAAGTACCAAAAACATTCTTAAGGTTCAGGATTTTGTTTCTAAAGTACAGAGTGAAGGTCGCCTGACTCGCCTCTGGAAGATTCCCGAAACCGTAGAAGCCTGGAATTGGCTTACTTATCACGGAATTGATTTGCTCAATACCGATAAGCTTTCGCTATTACACGATTATTTACGCAGCGCCGAATCCGGACCAAACTTCGCAAAAAAAACGAAGTAAATTTCTCCTCAACATTTTCTAGTGAAAAAGTATTAATGCGCATTATTATAAAAGTGAGGCATAATACATATCCATTTTGTAATTTGCTTTTACTCAGTTAAAATTTTCTTTGCATTTTAAAATTGATATTCTATCTATGATTTTAGGATAATTTCCGTTTACTTCCGCAAAATTTGATGCTTTTAGGTTTTTCTTGAGGTATTGTCCTAATAGAATTTTGTTGCAGAATAGAATTTTTTCGTTTTGATAAACTCTCTGACTTTAAAATTTTTATATTTACAGCGTCTTCAGTTGGGGCACTAAAAATGTTATAAGTTATTCTTTTATTGATCCTAAGGAAAAAAACTTCTGCACTTTTTACGAAATACTGCGACCGCGCTGCGGTCGAAACTTTCGATACGAAACCTTGGCCTAACCTAACCTAACATACTGTGATCTCGCTGAGATCATGAGCCCGTAGGAAAGTGACCTCAGCTAGGGTAGGGTTACTAAAATGGTTATTATGCGGTGCATAACCCCGCCTGACTGACGTCAGTCGGGCAGGGCCCATTTCAGCGTCTTGATTGATGAAAAAATATTTCGCCATTTATCTCAATCTATTTAATCAACATTCCTGATTTAGTACCTGAACCACTATTGTTCAAGATATAAAATTCGAATATACACGCTTTGAGCCAACTAACCGAGCAAGAAATTATCCGCGCGGGATTACCGTTTATTCGGTCTCACTACAAGTTTCGTCCCCATGGTCAAGCGATCATGGAAACACGTTATAATGTGGCCGCTGCGGGAGATGTCATTGCAGATGGTTATATCGCGTTTGACAACGAAGAGGGAACGCCTTTTATCGTTACCGTAGAATCTACTTCTCAAAAGACCCGTGACGAGGTCATTTATGCTATACAATATAATTTACTAAATTGGGACAGCCTGGCTTGCAATTCTTTAATACTTGCGGCTGGTTACGCCTATCTGCACCATAAAGGCTATAATATTGCCCAGACACTCGGGGAGATTCCGACGGTTTTGATATTGACGGGTTGTCTTTGTCTGGGATTATTTTTATTTAGAATACTATTGGGATGGATGCGACGGTATCGCTACATCTACGCCATCGAACAATTTAAACAATACGATGCTACAGAACAGTGGATTGCGCTGGGAGAAGATGTTTTTGAAACCCACGTTGACAAGAATTTTGTGGAGCTTAAAGAGCAGTGTGTAGACAACGGTTTTGGGTTGATCATGGTCAACCGGAAACTTGAAGTACAACTGCTAATTACGCCCGCCCGGGATGCTGTTATTGAAAATCGTAAAGGGGTCGTCTTTGTAGATCAACAGCCAACCGCTCTTTCTTCTCGTAGTGCTCAAATGAAAAAATGGCTGGTTGATAAATCCAGTCGAATCAGTAAGGCGCGTTCTACCGTGGGCTTAAACAGATACCGCTCTGGATTTTACAAACAAATTGTTACGGTGGTTATCGGATTGTTGGTGATCAGCGGTATTTATTTTAAAGAATGGCAGGATAGTCCCATCGCTTACGTTGACGAAGACAAATATCAGCGGGATCAGCTCATCAAAATCAAGGACGTACGAATCGAACAAAAGGGATTCGAGATGGGAGAAGATCCAATATTTAACTGGGATTCTATCACGGGTAATTATCTGAGACTGGAGGATTCTACCTGGAACGATGATCTTCCTGCCACCAGGATAATTGAATATGCGGATGAGGATCTGCTGGAGTTGGATGCCAATCTGAAAACAGAAGGTGCTACGCAAACAGAAATTGTCGTCGGTCTGCATAACGGAAATATTACAAGCTATGATTGCGAACGGTTTTACAACTTTACCGGAACCCTGTATTTAGTGCAAGATGGGCTTTATACTGAAATATCTGCTGCGCAACGAAGGCTTCGACTTTTGGCCAACAGGGGATTGAAAAGCAACCTTTTGTGGCTTGGTTGTTTTGGTGAAACCAACCGATACATAGTCTACCATCAGTTGATGTTTTCGGACCGTTCGGAGGCAGTAACTGCTGCCGAAATCGTCACCAGGGAGTTAAAACAAAAAAACATTCTTTACCGAACCTTAGAGATTCGTACGCTTCGTAAATCTACAAAATAAGCGATGACAAAAAAATCCCTTCGTGCTGGATATTTTTCAAATTTCTGGTCTCTTATAAATGATCGTCGGCTGGATTGGGTTTTTCGAACCATACTTCTTGGGCTCGCAGCCCAGATGCTTTTATCCTGGTCAGTTTGGTGGACACCCAACGGAGTTTTACCGTACCTTCCGATTACTTCCTTTTTAGATCCATGGTTGGCGAAAAGTTCAATGATTTTATTTCCAGCGTTCTTATTACTTTTAGTTGTAAATTTGGCTTTGAAGTATAAACGAGTATTTCTTGCATTACTTCTGTTAACAGGGATATTATTGGTGGTTGGAAATATTCACCGTTTGCAAGTTTGGTTTTATTTTTACGGACTTATCTTGTTTTTATTTTTATGGGAAAGTGAAGTTTCGGATGAAATTATTTCAGGGGCCATCCGGGGAATAATTGTTGGAGCATACTGCTGGAGCGGGTTGCATAAATTTAATATTCATTTTGTAGAAGATATTTTTCCCTGGCTAATTGAACCCTTAGGATGGCCAATAGACTCATTTCCACCTTCGCTGGCCTACCTGGCGGGTGGGGTAGAACTACTGATTGGACTGGGATTATTATTTCAGTTTACCCGAAAATTTTCGGTAGTTGGATGTCTTTTATTTCATGGAATTATTTTGGGTTTACTTGGACCCCTGGGTCATAACTGGAATATAGTCGTCTGGCCCTGGAATCTGGTCATGCCCATTTTGGTATTCCTTCTGTTTTTTAAGACCAAAGAAATTGGTTTAAGAAATAGTGCCAAAGCAATTGTCTCTTTTCCTGCTGGCCTCTTGGTCCTGTTTTTTGTCTGGATCCTTCCTGCTTTCAACTATACCGGATTTACCCCCGAACAGCTTTCGTTTAAAATGTACGCTGGCTCACAGCCTGAGATGGTTCTATATTTTGGAGCGGTTGACCGTCACTTGCTCGGCGAACACCCTACCATTTATAGCAGTTTGCCTCCTGACACAACCCCGCGTCATCGGGTGATTTTGGATGATGTAGCTTTCGCCGAATGGGGAATACCGTTATTCACAACTGAATGGACTGCTCAACTTTTAAAAAGGCAATTTTGCCCCATTTTGCAACGACCTCAAGAGGCGGGCATTCTTTACCTGGTAAATGATGATTTTATTAGAATACCTTGTTTACGGGAGCATTGAATTGTTTGGTTCTGTTCTAGAGACGATAAACACTTCAATCAAAATTCCTTGGTGATGCGTACTATTAATTAAATTTACTTTCCTGACGATTCTAAATTTGACTTACAAATCTTCTTGAAAATCACACCTCCCACTTCTCCACCAAAAATTTCCAATACCGTTTCGGAACATGCTGCATATGTAATTTCATATTTCTCCGCTCCGGAATATCTGTTTTCTTAAAATAAGTTTGCCAGAGCGCCTGATAATCTGTCTCTGAATTTGTCAATAAATCTGCGGATAAATATTCGTGTTGCTTTTCCGTCAAGGTTATAAAACGACTTTGGTGCTGATCGTAATGCCAACCATAGTGACGTTTTGTATCATAAATTAGCCAGTGAAGGGCAGGGTAGCGATCAACAAAGTGTTTCCCGGATAACGGGAGTACATTAAAATCAGGATTGATTAAAGCAACCAGCATCCCGTCTTTCGTTTCCTGAAACCGAACAAAAGCATGCATCCGATGTACTTCTCGCCCAATCATCTTTTTTATCTTGTGCAATTGCAAGACGGTATCGTCCCGGTAGTTGTGCAAAACATTCTCGGAGGCCTTCATAGCCGTTCGGATAAAATGGTGAATCTTTATTTCGATACCTGGTTGTTCAGACAAAAAGCATTGGTAGATCAAATCTGTTCCTTTTTTACCACACTTTTTTTCTACTCCCTTAAGAACACGTTTGGCATGCGCATCGTTTGTTTCAACAGTAAAGGGTATCTCAAATAAACCCGGCTGAAATATATCCGTTGGGACAATATTCGAAGCGGGTGTCAGGAGTCGGAAAGACTCAAAAACTACGGACAACAATCCGTTCCAGGAACCATCGTAACAGTAGGTCACGCCGTTCGAATTTTAGGGGTAGGTAAAATTGCGGACGGGGTCGGAGGCAGAATCAAAGGAATTGGAGCCAAAGGATTACCGAATAAATCCAGCTGATTGGGATCCTTTTTTGGTTTACCGGTATATAGCAGTTGCTGACGAATAACCTCTGGATTAAAACCCAGGTTGATAAAATCCCGGTCGGCTGAAATCAAAAAATATTTAGCGCGTTTCCAGATGACACCAATTTTTTTAAGATGTTCCATGCGGAGCGCACCGAACCTGCGTGCGTTGATAATCTTTTTAGCTGATTTTACACCGACACCAGGTATTCTTAAAATCCATTCATAATCTGCTTTGTTGACATCAATTGGAAAATGTTCTGGATGGCGGAGTGCGTAGCCCATTTTAGGATCCAGCTCCGGATCAAGGTGTGGATTTTCTTCGTCTACAATTTCGTTTACTTTAAAACCATAGAACCGCAGCAACCAATCTGCCTGATACAAACGGTTTTCCCGACGCAGCGGCGCTTCCCGCAAAGCAGGTAGCCGCAAATCATCGGAGATCGGAATATAACCTGAGTAATAGACTCTTTTCAAATTTTGTTGCTGATAAAGCCCATCGGCCAATTCCAGAATATCCTTGTCGTTTTCTGGCGTAGCTCCTATTACCAGCTGTGTACTTTGACCACCAGGGGCAAAGTTGGGGGTAGAACGAATGGTTTTCTTTTCTTCCTTATGTCCCTGAATTGTTTCACTCAGATAATTCATTGGTTTGTAGGCCGAGGCATAATCTTTTTCTGGCGCTACTTTTTTGAGACTCATCTCCGAAGGAATTTCCAGATTGACGCTGAGGCGATCTGCGTATAAACCCGCTTCGTGGATTAGTTCATCGCTGGCTCCCGGAATCGCTTTCAGGTGTATATAGCCGTTAAATTTATGTTCCAGTCGCAGCTTTTTAGCAATGCGGACTAGCCGTTCCATGGTATAATCTACGTCCTTGAATATTCCTGAGCTAAGAAAAAGGCCTTCAATATAATTACGTTTGTAAAAATTAATGGTAAGGTCTACCACTTCTTGTACGGTAAAGGCGGCCCTTTTGACATCGTTAGACCGACGGCTGACACAGTAGGCGCAATCAAAAATACAGTGATTGGTGAGTAGGATTTTTAATAGAGAGACACAGCGGCCGTCTTGTGTGTAGGTGTGACAAATGCCCATTCCGGTAGCATTGCCGAGACCATCTTTGGTGTTTTTTCGTTTGCTGCCACTGGACGAACAGGAGACGTCGTATTTAGCAGCGTCCGCCAGGATTCCCAGCTTTTCTTGGATGCGATTATTCATACTGCAAATGTAAACAAAATTTGTTTTATTTGCAGTATTTTTAAACAAAAAAGTGTTATTCAGGATCGTTTATGAGTACTGGTACCGCAGGCACTAGTGGTTCGGGTACTAAATTAGTATTTATTTTAAATTGTTAATTTTTCCTAGACATTAAAAACAGTTGATTAGTGATTTGTTAATCGGTCCTCCCAACGCATAGGTATCGCACTCTAAAGTATTTAAAAACTCAAAAAAGACGGTAGAGAAATTTAAGTTAACAGATCAACGTAGGAACAAGGCAATGCCTTGTTCCTACGTTGATCAATATGCCCAGTTATTTAATGCCGAAGGCACTAGTCAACTGTTCTTAATGGTCAGAAAAAGAGGAAGCATAGTGTCTTAATTTATTCGTAACATTCCTTATCTTTCAGTAAGAATATCCGTTTTTACATTTTTAATTTCTGTTTCCAGCGTAATAATAAAAGTACTGCCATTACCCGCTTTTGTAGTTTCGGATAGCTCAATGCTACCCTGATATTTCTGCAACATTTTTTTACAAAAAGCCAGCCCCATGCCCGAGCCAGTGTACGTTTTGCGGCTATTTAGTCGGGTAAACATGTCAAAGATTTTGTGGTGAAATTCCGGGTCAATACCGATTCCATTATCTTTTATGAATAAATAAAGTCGGTCATTTTCATATTTACTGGAAATTTGAATAGTTGGTGTTTCTTCTTCATTATACTTTAATCCATTTTCAATCAAATTTTTCAGAACGGTTTTGATGACGTAAGGATAGTACTCAATGACAGGCAAATCTTTGTAAATAATCTGTACATTTCTTTCCCGGATGGTACCCATCAGAAGGGTTTTTACCTGATCAAGAATTTGGGATAAATCAATGATTTCCTTTTTGGCTTCTTTAGTTGCATCGAGGTTTGAATATTGTAAAATACTATTGACCAGTTCGGCCATTTGGAGATTACTATTCTCAATAAAACTAAAATACTCGTCAAAATCTTCTTTGCTGAGATTGTCTCCTCTTCTTTTGATGAGCGAAATAAATCCGGAAATATTGCGGAGCGGTTCTCTTAGGTCGTGGGAGGCGATGTAGGCAAACCGTTTTAGTTCTTCGTTAGACTGTATCAGCTGGTTATTGATCAGGTTGAGTTCGTGCGTTCTTTTTTCAACTTCCTCCTCCAGATAAGTTTTTATTTTTCGGTCTTTCTTTACTGATAAAAAAAGTAAAGATACTACCGCAAAGAGTAATCCTGTGACTATACTGATCATTCCGATAATCAGAGATTTTTGTTTTAACTTGGATTGTCGGATTTTTTTCTCCTTTATTAGCAAAGCATTTTCGGAGGCTTTCTCTTTGGATTGAAAACTGACTTCAAGGAAAGCGATTTCTTTTTCTTTTTCTGTAACCATTAGACTATCCTGAATATGGTAATGTTTTTTTTGCGATAAAAAAGCGTCCTTATACTGTTTATCTTTGTGATAGGCTTCTGCCAGTAGTTTATAAAATCCAGAAATTCTGTAATTGATATCTAACGAGATCTCTTTTCCTTTTAGCGCTGTTCGAATCGCTTTTTTGTAAAGTTGTTGCGCTATAAAAATTTCTGATTTTGTAAAATAGGTATCCGTCAGCATGTCTCTAATATTGTGCTTTAGACTGACTTTTTCTGCTTTGTCTATAATTGAAAGTGCTTTTTTGTTATTTTTTTGCAGGAGATAAACTCTTGCCAGGTGATTATAAACATTGGCAATTTCTGTATGGTTGTTTTTTCTTTTTGCAATTTCGAGGTATTTCTTTAATTCTATCTCTGCTTCGGGGTATCTCTTTAGACTGGTATAGGTGTTTCCCAAATTAATATAAGTGAGGCTTAGTGCATCCTCATCATCATTTTCAATCGCAAACTGGCGTAGCTTATTAAAATACTTCAGGGCTACTTCACTACGGCCCTGAGATTCATTTACCAGGCCAATATTATTCAACGAATATTTATACAGGTCATTATCTTTCAAAACTTTAGACAATTCAAATACTTCCTGAAAATTCTTTATGGCTAAATCATCCCGATTCAATTTCCAATTGGCAAGCCCCAGGTAGTTTATAATATGTACAGTGACAACCGAATCGGTAGGATAGCGAGGAAGGGATAAAATTTCTGTAAAATACTTGAAAGATTCTTCAAATTTTCCAACATTGTAATGGCAGTGGCCGAGTTTAACAAGCGCATTTTTTTCAAGGGTTAAAGATTTCATTTTTTTGGCCTGATTGACTGCCAATTCACCAAAATAGCGAGTCGAGTCTATATTCACGAACATATATTCACTGGCTAATTCGGTATAGGCATAGTACTGGGTACTATCAGTGGGAGCTGTTTCTAAAATACGGCGCAGACTGTCAATAGGATTAGCTGCTATGTGGGTGGCAAAAAGCAGTGCAATTGCCAGAGATATAGTTTTCAAGCGTAAAAATTATGGGTTCGTATGGTTGTACGTGATTTTAAGAACCTTGTTGCGTCTAAATTTTGAGATTACGATAATAATTTTATAGACGCAGAATGACAGAAAAATTAGGCCGAATTAACGTAAAATCAATGACTGTGTAAATAGCCATACATCTGCAGTATAAACAATCCGATGCCCGCAACCACCAAAAACCAGTTGACCAACTTGTAAAAAGTAGGGTAACTACTGTTATTTTTCCATTTTGAAAGGATAAAAACGATAGGAATCAGGGCCAGCACTTGTCCCAGTTCGACGCCAATATTGAAGCTGATAATTTTTAACAAGAATTGTCCCGCGCCTAAATCAAAAGACTGTAGTCGGGTCGATAAACCAAATCCGTGAATTAAGCCAAAAAGGAAAACCATAAGAAGAAGATTCGGGGAACCGGACTTAAAAAGCTTTTTAAATCCTCCCAGGTTTTCAAATCCTTTGTATAAAACGCTGAGGGCAATCACCGCGTCGATCAGATGCTCATCGGCACGAATACCAAGGTAGGTAGCTCCGATGAGGGTGATGCTGTGCCCAATGGTAAAAACGGTTATAAACCGAATAATGTCTTTAAAGTTATTCAGATAAAAAATTACTCCAACCAGAAACAGTAAATGATCATATCCGGTCAGCATATGTTTTGCACCTACCCAAATGTAAGATCCCAGATTTCCGTTGGTTAGGATTTCCTGATCGGAAGGGCTGACTCCATGGGCCAATAATATGGTTGGAGTGATCAACAGAAGTAGGGTAAGGGGCGTGGGCATTTTAACTAAGTTCATATAGGATATCATTCTAAAGCGCATTTCTTTTAAAAAAACGCAAATATACTTGTTTTGTCGTTGGAATTATAAACCGGAAAGGTTAGTGGCCGACGCGCTAGTGGTTCGGGTATTAAAATAGTATGTATTTCAAATTGTTAATTTTTCCTAGACATTAAGAAGAGTTGATTAGTGATTCGTTAATCGGTTCTCCTAACGTATATGTATCGCACTCTAAAGTATTTGAAAACTCAAAAAAGACGGTAGAGAAATTTAAGTTAACAGATCAACGTAGGAACAAGGCAATGCCTTGTTCCTACGTTGATCAATATGCCCAGTTATTTAATGTCCGACGCACTAGTGGCCGAATCACAAAGTTTGTTTTGATACATGCTAAAAACTTTTTTAAAAACTTTTTAAAAAAAAGAGACATCAACTTTTGGTTGATGCCTCTTTGAGATTTTTAACTCATTTATTAACGTATCAAAATCTATAAGTCTGGTTGTGGTGTCGTACGGAGATAAGGCTTGATTACCTGATGTCCTTTCGGAAATCGAGCGGGAATATCTTCCGTAGCGATGGCCGGAGAAACAATACAATCCTGGCCCTTTTCCCAGTTAGCGGGGGTAGCCACGCTGTAGTTGGCAGTCAATTGTAAAGAATCAATGACGCGCAGAATTTCGTGAAAATTTCTACCCGTCGAAGCAGGGTAAGTCAGGGTTAATTTGACTTTTTTATCCGGACCGACGATAAAGACGGAACGGACCGTCAATTTACTATCGGCATTTGGATGAATCATATCGTAGAGTTCCGCTACCTTGCGGTCATCATCGGCAATCAGTGGAAACTGTACGTTGGTATTTTGCGTTTCGTTGATGTCCTTGATCCAGCCTTTGTGATCATCTATTCCGTCTACACTGACAGCGATGGCCTTGACATTTCGTTTATCAAAATCTTCCTTTAACTTTGCCGTCATTCCCAGCTCGGTCGTACAAACCGGAGTATAATCTGCTGGATGCGAAAATAATAATCCCCAGGAATCGCCGAGCCATTCGTGAAAATTGAGTTCACCTTCCGTGGTGATTGCGGTAAAATTGGGGGCGGTATCGCCTAATCTAATGGCCATTTTTTATAGTTTAATAGTGAATATTATTAAGTCGGTGAAACCCGAAGATGTTAACTTTTTTTTGGCGTCCAGGTAGGACTTTATTGGTTAGTAAGTTAATATAACATTTATAATTAAGATATTGTTTTGGGAAATAGATATTTTTTATGCTAACAAAATTTTAACACTTGCAATACAAAATACTTTTTTTGCCGTTTTATGGTGGAACCAACCTCTTTAAAATGAAAAATCTACTTTTTATTCTATTTCTTATCCTTTCAACTTCCATTGTTCACAGTCAAGAACAAGAAAATCAATTTACCAATTCCATCGGTATGGATGTCATTCCATCCTTTGCCGTATTGTTCGATGGAGATATTAATTATTTAGAATTTGGCTACGTAAAATCACTGACAGTATTGATCTGAGGGCCAAAATTAATTTTAATAAAATGAGTGCTTTAAATGGAAAAGCGTTCCAAAAAATCGACATTGACCCTGATGAGAATACTGTGTTTAATAGTATTTATCAATCCCGTAGAAATTTGTTGATCAGTTTAGGTGTGGCCAAACGCTTTCGACAAGGCAAGCTTATTTATTATTTTGGAATGGATACCGACCTTGGTTTAAATCATGGAGATGCAACTTCTTTTATTTATGACGAAGTCAGTTCAGAAACCATAGAAGGTTTTGGCTTTGTTAAATCCAATCACCATTCACTGGGTGTTACGCCGATTTTAGGCGCCTATGTTCCTTTGATGCCGAGGGTTAGATTAGCGGTTGAAATTGGCGTTCCGTTGGTTTATACTTTTGGGGACATTGGCTACATAAATAATAACGGGGAATTAAAAACTTATGATGTTACTAGCAGGAGCGCTAATTTTAATCGGTTGTTAAATGATTTGAGAATATGTTTTAGTTTTTAATCGGTTTTTCTTGCCTCGTCCTGATTAGGATAAAACAAATTATTCATGAAAAAGCGTATCTCCAGTTTTCTCGCAAAACCAAGAAATATTTCTTTGCTGAATGGGATATTGCTGGCAATCGCGAGTAGGGTAGCGTACTACAAAATATTTTTTCCGAATAAGCGCATCAAATTTGATTGTAGTTGTGCCTCTGAAGAAAATCATAGATATCACCACGATCCACTTTGGAAATAGAAGAAATATCTGAATAGTATGTATTCCTATAAATAACGAATGACCCTCTTCTAATTAAAAGAGGGCCATTTAGCTAAACATCTGTGTTTTAATAGTGACCTTATAACCCTATAGTTTTATTTTTACGATGGTAGATCTTTTACGGTCGAGGCCTTCAACGAGGATTTCGTCCTTGGTTAGGCGGTGGTAAGATGCACCGATTCCGGACATACTTCGTACAAAATGGATTCCAGCAAGGTCAATTCTATTTGGGGCTAGGTACATTTTTGGCGGGCTGATTACTTCCTGTTCTTTGACATCTGAACCGTCTGCATTGATAGAATATTTCATAATTTTGGATGAACCTCTTTTCAGGCTATTAAAGAAAACATGCACCGTGTTATCTACCGTAGCAGCAACGAATGAAGTCTGATTGAACATACCTTTCTTTTGGTGTTTTTTGATAACACCGGAATAAGTTAATTTACTATCAGGATTAAAATTATAATATAAAATATCCCGTGAATCCAGGTCTACAACGAGTGATTCTTCGGTGGAACCAAAACCGTAATTATCACCAAAGGTGGTATTCGAATGGACATTGGCTTGGCTGTTATCTATTTCAAACAATACGGTAAAATCTCCGTTTGCTTTTAATTGCAAATTTGCGATAGCAACTTCACCTTTTATCTTTGATTTCTTTTTTCCGTTATTGATTTTGGTTAGAATGTCTTCGCTGAAAATAATTTCCTGCATACCGCTGAATGTATTGGTTTTTAGATCAAATCGATCATAAAAAATTCCCTGATCTTTGCCTTTGGCATCTTTGTAAATTCCGGCGTAAACAATGGCATCTCCCATTAAGCTGGCGATGGTAGAACCACTGTGCTGCTCTCCCATTTTATTAATATTAGTTATTCCAGGTACCCATTTTTTGGCAGGCGAAAAGACTTTATTTTTTGTGGACTTGGAAACAAAACTGGTGATCTTATCCTCTTTGTGGTGATAGGTAAGCACCATTCCTTGAAATTTATTGTCCTTGGCTACTTTACGGTGACCGTAGTAGACAATATTTCCTTCGTTAGAGATATTGACATTGGCATAGTTTAAGTTTACCGTCCTGTTATTTATTTTCTGTAGGTAGGCTACTTTCTTTTTATAAACCAATTCAAGTTTATCATTAAAAACATAATGATCTACCGTTTTGTCGATATAGTTGGTAGATGGGTATACATACCATTTTCTATTCTGAGAATTTATTAACTGTGGCATACTCAACACGCCATTTTTTTTAAATTCGGCCTTGAGCATTTTTTTGGTTCCTTCCTTTTCATTAGGGTCGAGGCATACCAGCTCTTTGGCAGTAGCTGATGCAGCTTTTAGATCTCGATAGGTAAGACATGTAGGACCATTTTTTTTGCTATCCAGTGCTATGATCGACCACTTACCATCGAGATACATCGGTGGATGGCCAGTCATGTCCTCTTTATATTCTTTAATTAACTGAAGGGATTCAGCGTTAAGTAATCCAAGGTATTTTTCGCTCATTACTGCGACTTCTCCGTCGGCTGCGCCTAATATCGTAATACCGGTGATATCATCTTTCTTGGACAATTTGTTTTTAGGCATCCAGGTGACATCCTGAGCGGTCAGCTGGATGGTGAGCAACAAAATAAAGGTTAATAGAATCGAATTTTTTAAAAACAACATATTTAATTTTTTATTTTGTGGGTTAAAAATTAACTGTAAAATAAGGATCGTTTAAAAAATAAGTTACTTTTTTAATGATCCTAAAGATTGCCAAATTACATACTGGGTAATTAGCTTATTATAAATGAATATTTGGAGAGAGATGTTCAGTGGGTGGCGTAGCCCAAAATTACTATAATTTCAGTCAAACCGCTATTAAAAACAATAAAAAGGTAAATTTCCGCATCTGCATTTAAAGTGTATTTGACGAAAGTCATAAAAAAAAAGCCATCCTCCCGGATAGCTCTATTTAAAATGTTTTAACAATATTTTTATTTTAGCTCGACCACAAAGCCATCCATTTTTTTCCGTTTCTTCATACTGCGCTTATAGTTTTCCGCTTTATCCCGATCTTCGAAAGCACCCAGCACCAATTTATAAATAGGCTTGCCATCTGTGGCAGTTTCGACATTCACATACACCTCATCAAACCATTTGCCCTGGTATTTGGTCACGAGGGCCATCATGCCATCGATATCCTTGACGGCAGCGACTTGTACACCATATAATACCGCTTTGTCCGAATGTTCGAGTATTTCAATTTTATAAGATTTGCCTGCGATAAATTTGCTGGCCGGTTCCAGGTCTACGACACCGGATTTTTTGGGAGCAGCGAGGGTGGTGGCAGGTCTGCGAGCAGATTTTTCCTTCACCTCAGTGGCCCGTACCCTGGCTGGCTTATTATACGATTTAGGTTTTTCCAATCCTCTTTCTACCAGTTTATTATCCGTGACCAATGGTTTTGCTGGCGGAATATTGGTTTTAGGTGCAGGTGCTTTGGCGGTAGTACCGGAAGGGACCTTGAGTGTTGGCGTCGGTGGTAAACTGGAGCTGGCAGGGCTGGCAGAACGATTGCCCGCGAGCACCGGGGACTGATCACTTTTACCAAGTACTTTTACCGTTACTTCTGCCAGACCATCTTCGTAGAGACCGAGTGCTTCGCCAGCTTTACCGGAAAGTTCCACAATTCTACCACTAATATAAGGTCCGAGATCGTTGATTCTGATTCTGACAGAACGTCCATCATCTACTCTGGTTACCTTTACAATGGTACCGAAAGGGAGTGTTTTGTGGGCGCCGGTCATCTCATTTTTATCATATTTTTCGCCGCTGGCCGTGTTACGACCCTGAAAAGAATCTGAATAGTAGGAGGCGATACCGCGCTCTTGTGCCGTGAGCATGGGTGTTAAAAACAGGAAAAGCAAGACGAGTAAATTGTAGTTTCTCATTGTTGTAAGTTTTAAAAAATAAATTGAAAGTCTTTATTTTGAGGAAACAGGGTATTGCTCAATAGACTTTATGATGATATGCTCTAGATATAAGATCATTTGAGAGCATATTCTGCGTTTCATAAGAAGTTCTTATGACGTAAACCAACATTAAAGTTACCGTTTTATGAGATAATAGGCAAAAAAAGGAGTGATTTACCGGATTTTTGGAGATAAATGCCTCACATTCATTGCCAGGAGTTGTTTAATGACTCTGAAATTGCCTGCGAGCCGAGATAATTTTTCAACTTCATGAACTTCTTAGTAAATTTGTGGAAAAATCTGAAACCATCAACGAAACAGGACTGTTAAAAGAAAATGGTAGCAAGTGACGAATCTCGACTGGACCAAGTCTGGATCAATTTAAAAGATAAAATAGCTAAAAAAGTATATAAAAATGAGCAAGCACGGAAGGGTTTTAGTCGCCATGAGCGGTGGAATTGATAGTACGGTAACTGCCATGATGCTACACGAGCAAGGGTATGAAGTGGTTGGAATTACCATGAAAACGTGGGATTACGCCAATTCTGGTTCTTCTAAAAAAGAAACGGGCTGCTGCAGTCTGGATTCGATCAATGATGCCCGTCAGGCAGCAGTGGATATGAATTTTCACCACTTTATCGTAGATATCCGCGAGGAATTTGGTGATTATGTGATTGATAATTTTGTAGACGAATACATCGCTGGTCGTACACCCAACCCTTGTGTATTATGTAATACGCATATCAAGTGGAGCGCGCTGCTAAAACGAGCAGATTCTCTGGATTGTGAATTTATCGCAACGGGGCATTACGCAAAAATCAAGGAAGCCAACGGCCGGAAGTTTATCAGCAAGGGCAAGGACGATCGCAAAGATCAGTCTTATGTACTTTGGGGATTGAGTCAGGCGTGCATGGCACGCAGCCAGTTTCCATTAGGACCATATACAAAACCGGAGGTGCGACAGATGGCGAAGGACTTTGGTTACGAAGAGCTGTCCAAGAAAGGGGAGAGCTACGAAATATGTTTTGTACCGGACAACAATTACCGGAACTTCCTCAAGCACCGGGTAGATGGTTTGGCGGAGCGGGTGGCGGGTGGTAATTTTGTCGGCATGGATGGAACCGTACTGGGCACCCACGAGGGTTATCCGTTTTATACCATCGGACAACGCAAAGGACTCGGGATTGCACTGGGAGAACCCATGTACGTGACCGAAATTCAGCCGGACTCTAACACGGTAGTTTTGGGTCAAGTAAAAGACTTGTTGAGAAATGGGATGCAGGTCGGCAAGACCAATCTAATGAAGTACGACCGGATTCCCGACGGGATGGAAGCGGTCACTCAGATTCGGTATAATTCGCCTGGTACTTTGAGCAGTCTTCTGCAAAATGATAATGGAAATATCAACGTGGAATTTATGGCGAATGTAAAGGGAGTAGCTCCTGGACAGTCTGCGGTATTTTATGAAGGAGACGATGTAGTAGGTGGCGGAATTATTTATGGTAGTAGCCTGAAGTAAGGAAATGTAAAGAAATATTCTGGTGCGGGGATGAGCTATACGCTTTTGGAGGCCAAGCGATGAGAATGGCAAAAACAATTTTAAACACAAACACAAACACATGAACACCAATTCACTGCTTCTCTGGTCGATCGGATTTTTATTATTCTTTGGAACTGCCTGTAAAGACAGCCAAACACTGGTGGATGTAGCGCCGGATACAAGTCAGGAATATTTTCCGCTGACCATTGGAAAGTACCTGATATATTCGGTTGATTCCGTTTTTTACAAAGAAGATAACCCCACGGATACTGTGCGAATTTTGGCGAGAGAAACGATTACGGATACCTTGCGGGACAACGAAGGAGCACTTTATTATCGAGTGGAGCGGTCAGAGCGGGCTACTGTAAATGAGCCTTGGGTAATTCGACAAGTGCTGGGATTAAAACAAACCAAAACGCAGGCGGAACGGATTGAAAACAATCAGCGTTTTATCAGTCTGACCTTTCCTTTTCAGCGTAATGAAACCTGGAATGGAATTGCTTTTAACTCTGATTCTTTACAGATAACAGTGCGGGGAGAAGTCATTGAAATCTATAAAGACTGGGAAAGCCAGTATGATGAAATTTTTGTTCCTCAGGCGGTAAATACTTTTCTCTTCGATTCGACCGTCGTTGTTTTGCATGCCAATAGTGACAACTTTATTGAGCAAAGATTTAACAAAGAAGTATATGCCAAAGGAATTGGCCTGGTAGTGAAAGAAATGGCCATTTTAGACTCGCAGTTGAACAATGGAGATCGGGTATGGCCCGACGATGCAGAAAAAGGATTTACGATGCGACAAACCCTTATCGAACACAACTAATTAATCTTGAAAGACAATATACAGGTAGGATATACCCGCAAACCCTTCGGCGTAAACGGACAACTCAAACTTAAGGTTGAACCCAATTTTCAGGAAGATGTCTTAAAAGCAGATGTTTTGTTTATAGCAATTGGTGGTCAACAGGTTCCGTATTTTGTTGACAATTTTCAGGAGGCGGGCGAACTGGTTGTGCGATTTGAAGATGTAGAAAGTCGCGAGCAGGCAGCCAAGCTGGTTTCTCGTCCGGTATTTTTGCGTGCTGTCGATATTATTCCTCCGGAGGACAAAGCGATGCCAGTTAAAAACATAAAGTCACATTTAAAGTATTTAGATTACCAGGTGGAAGAAGTCAACCTTGGCAAGATCGGTCAGGTTGTGCGGATTGAGGAGTATCCACAACAGGAAATGGCGTTTGTAGCATACGAGGGACGGGAAGTGATGATCCCGTTACATCCGTCGTTTGTGGTGTCGGAGGATAAAGAGCTGCGGATATTGGTGTTAAAATTGCCGGAGGGGATATTGGAAATTTGATGGTCGGATGAATAGGGATCGTTTAAAAATACTGAGGGATTAATCTTCTTAATTTCTCCAGTGTTTCCGCTACACTTAAATTGCTCATGCCACCGGCAGCATTTGCGTGCCCACCTCCGTCAAAATGCTCTTTTGCTAAAATATTTACTGGATTTTCTGCTCCTTTTGAACGAAAAGAAATTTTCATAATCCCATCTCGCTCCGTAAAGACAATGGCCGCTTTCATTCCTTTTATTGACAAGATCGAGTTTGCCAAACCATCGGTATCTCCTTTTTGGTAATTATATTTGGCTAATTCTTTTTTGGACAAAGCGATAATCGCCACGTGTTGGTCGTACAAAACCTCCAGCTTCTCACTCATGGCATACCCCTGCAAACGCAAACGACTTTCCGTATTGTTATCATTTAGTTTTTCGTGAATTAAATGACCTTCTACTCCTGCTGCCAAAATCTTGGCCAGGGTTTCGTGCGTATGTGATTTTACGGAACTAAACTTAAAGCTACCCGTATCGGTTAGAATGCCCAGATACAATGGCGTTCCAATTTTTTGATCCAGCAACGCCAGGTGTCCGGATTGTTCTATCAGATCCACAATTAACTGAGCGGTAGAGGAGGCAGTTGGTTCAGAAACAGCGATCGTAGCGAAATCTTCCGGATTCAAATGGTGATCAATCATGATTATCTGGCAAGTAGCTGCTTCCAGTAAAACTTGCATATCCGGTCCAACCCGACTGGTGGCATTATAATCTAGACTAAATATTAAATCTGCCTTTTCCAGGTGTGCAGTTACTTCTTCCGGATTTTCTTTCATCAATACAATATGCGAAGTATCCAGCCAGTACAAGTAATCCGGCGCTTTATCTGGATGACAAATAACCGCTTTTTTACCTAATTTTTCAATAAAATATAGTAAACCCAACGAAGCACCAATGGAGTCGCCATCTGCTGATTTGTGTGCCGTAATAACGATATGATCAGCCGTTTGGATTGCCGCTTCAATTGCCTGGTAAATATTCATTGTTTGTATTTTTCTAAAAATCTGCAAAGTTAAGTTTTTTATCGGAAAGTGTACCGCTGGACTTTAAAGTTCTATTCCTTAGCTTATTATTGTTACTTTTGAAAAGGATCTTTATTTTATCAATATTCCTTAAATACCCATGAAAGAAAAACCACATTGCCTGATGCCCTTTATCCATTACCATGTATCGAACAACGGTTTGGCAAAGGCATGCTGTGTGGCAAATATTACCTACGGAAATGCCAATACACAAAGCTTAAATGACATCTGGAACGGTAAGGAAATTAATCAGCTTAGAACGAAATTCGCAAAAAACGAGCGGGATGGAAGATGTTTTGTTTGTCACAAAATAGAGGACAGCGGTGGAAAAAGTATTCGTCTGGAAACCTTTGAGAAATTTGATTATCGTACTATAGCGGAAGATCCAAAATTGCCCGTCTATTTTGACATACGATTTTCCAATGTCTGTAATTTTAGATGCAGGACTTGTTGGCACGGAGCCAGTTCAAAGTGGTTTAACGATGCGAAAATATTAAACACCAATATTGGAGAAAAAGCAATTATTAAGAATATTAACGACCTGGATGAATTTTTGAGTTCTTCTGGAGAAGCTTTGTTGGGCGCAGAAGAGTTTTATTTCGCTGGAGGGGAACCGCTGGTTACCGAAGAACATTATAAACTGCTGGAATGGCTGGTTCAGCACAATGCCACCAAAGCAAGGCTGAGATACAACACTAATTTTTCAAAACTAGCATTTAAAGACTACGACCTCATCGACCTGTGGAGTCATTTTAAAGAAGTCGAATTATTGGCCAGCATTGACGCCAGCAGCAGCTTAGGAGAATATATCCGAAAGGACATGAATTGGCAGGATATTCTAGAAAATAGAAAAGTAATCGCAGCCCATCCTTCTATCAAATTTAAAATTGCTCCCACCGTCTCCATTCTGAATGTATTTCAAATTCCAGAACTTTACGAAGAATGCCTTCGGCTGAAAATGATTCAACCGCAGGATCTTTATATCAATATGCTGGAACGGCCTTCCTATTATAATATTCAAATTTTACCAAAAGAAATAAAGTTAAAAGTAATAGATAAGTATTTGACGCATATGGATGTCAACAAACCAAAACAAATAAATAAAGCTTTTCAAAGTATTATAGATTATATGATGGCGGAAGATCGAAGTGATTTGTACCAATCATTTCTCGATAAAAATGGGGCATTAGATCAACTTAGAGGAGAGGCGTATCCAGTTTAAAAGAACGCTTCGGGGCTGTTCAATAATTTGTGTCTGCTCTCTTACGATAGCATTGCGTAGCAAGAGATTAATATTTTACTATCTTTGTCAACATTTCATAAAAGAAAAAAGCCAACTTGTAAATTTATTTATGTACAATTCCTTACTGAAAATGATTCGAAAAAATAAAAAATAACTCAACATGAAAGTCTATCCCTTTTTCCCAAAAGTGCTATGTCTATCCCTTTTTATTTTTCTAATATCTTGCCAATCCGAGCATCAGCAAAAACAAAGAGTAGCGCATCCATCGGGTGCCGCTTATTCGCTGGATCATTTTACGCAGTTGCGGACCTATCCGGATGGGAAGTTGCACCGTAAAAAATACGAGCAAGCTTTTCAGCAAAAGCAAATACAAGCACTTACCGAAAGTGGTGGAGATGCTGAGTTTGAAGCATTAGGGCCAAGAAATATTGGCGGCCGAACGCTCTGTATCGCTTTTGATCCAAACAATATATTTACCATTTATGCGGGTGCTGCGAGTGGTGGATTGTGGAAATCTACTTCTGCTGGAATCGGTGTCAACGCCTGGGAACCTGTCAAAATAAATTTCCCCGTACTAGGCGTAGGAGCCATTGCGATTGCACCCGACGATCCAGCTGTGATCTATATCGGAACGGGCGAAGTTTACAATTTTAGTGATGCTTCTATCGGCAATATCAACCGTTTGACGAGGGGAACCTACGGTATCGGAATTCTCAAATCAGAAGACGGTGGCGATACCTGGTCAAAATCTTTAGATTGGGAACTGGATGACTTTACGGGTGTACAGGATTTAATGATTGATCCAAACGATGCTGCTACTATTTTTGCGGCAACTACGGAAGGATTGTACCGTAGCCAGGATGCTGGCGATAATTGGACCTTGGTCAACGACGTCACCATGGCGATTGACATCGAAATAGATCCGCAAAATCCCGATATTATATTTGTTACGCACGGTGGGATCAACAGTCCGGCAGTGGGAATTTATCGTTCTACCGACGGTGGTGATAGTTTTATAAAACTCGCCAACGGGTTACCGACTACGTGGGATGGAAAAGCATTACTCAGTATCAGTCATTCCGATCCAAACCAAATTTACGCATCCATTGCCAACGCTTTTAACAGCATCGGGTTGTTTAAATCGCTGGATGGCGGTAACAATTGGTCCTCCATCAACAATCAGGATATAGCTGCTCATCAAGGCTGGTATTCCCATGATATAGCCGTTGATCCAAATAATGGTAACCAGATGATTTACAGTGGTTTTGAAGTGTATAGGTCAAACAATGGAGGAGCCTTTTTTAATAAGGTTGGTTATTGGAATCTATGGCAATTCGGGCAGGTTCCGGTGGGTGGTCCCGAAGGGCCGCCGAATTATGTCCACGCGGATATTCATCAGGTAAAATATCATCCCGCGCAACCAAACCTGGTCTTCGCTACGACGGATGGAGGAATTTTTGCTTCCAGCAATGGAGGGTTAGACTGGGAAGGACGTAACGGTGGTTATCAGACTCAACAGTTCTACGCCAATTTTTCCAATTCTAATACGGATTCTCTATTTGCCATCGGTGGAATGCAGGACAATGCTACGGCGATTTATACCGGTAGCGATGCCTGGACCCGCGTACTTTTTGCCGATGGTATGTGTACGGCAATCGACCAAACGGAGGACCAACTCGTATATGGTTCCAGTCAGAGACTGGGTATGCAAAAGTCAACCAATCGGGGTTTTTCCTGGTCTTATATTGCGCCTTTTGAAAGTGAAAATCCAATCTTTAACGCACCATTTGTTTTAGCGCCCACCGATCAATCTACCATGTATGCTGGCTCCCGGAAATTTCATATTTCGACCAACGGCGGAAACAGTTGGTCTACTCCAAATAACAATGTCTCTGGTAGTAATAGCATTCTCACTATTGCTGTTTCTCCAACGGATAAAAACCTGATTTTTGCGAGTACAACGGATGCTTTTTTATCCAATCCTCCTACTGTTGTTAAATCTACCGACGGTGGTAATAACTGGATCGAAATTTTTGGATTACCTGATCGAAATGCGGCGGATATTGTATTTGATCCATTGGATGATCAAATCGTGTACGCGGTGTTTTCCGGTTTTAATACCGCGCATCTTTATAAATCTACCGATGGAGGATCTTCGTGGTTTTCGATTGATAATGGACTTCCGGACGTTCCAACGAATACGTTGGTGATCGATCCGATGAATCCTGATTTTATGTACGTAGGAAATGATTTGGGCGTCTACTGTTCGACCGATGGCGGAACCAGCTGGGATGTATTTTCCAATGGCTTGCCGGATGCGGTGCTGGTGATGCACTTGAGTATTTCTAATGCCAATAGAAAGTTACGGGTTGCTACGCACGGCCACGGTGTTTACCAGGGAGATTTGATTGAATCTATTTTTGTAGCGAATAAAAAGGTAGAAAATAATAGTGTAAAAGCGGTAAAGGTTTTCCCTAACCCGGTAACGAATCAATCCAATATTAATTTTTTCTTAGAGCAACCGATGAACTTGGGCTTGTCTTTAATGAGTACCGATGGAAAAGTGAACAAGTTACTTTTTAATGGAGTCAGACAGCGCGGCGAGCATACATTTAATTTTAACTGGCAAGATCTGCCCGCTGGTATTTATTTTTATGAATTAACGGCAAAATCTACGGATGGTCAAAAAATGGATGCGAGGCGTTTTACGTTTGTGCGACAGTAGGTAGTCATCTGGTAAAAGACTTCGGGGCCCTTTCATAATAAATCGAATTAATGTTTATTACCGATTAAAAAAGACGATAAAATGCTGGATTATATTAAGATGGTATTAGAAAATATACCCGAGGACTGGTTGAGACTAACCACGCATCGGCTGGATATTTACGAAGAAAAATTGGCCAAAACACAGTTTCTGGAGAAATTCGAAACCTTATTTAAGGACAAGAACGCCGAATCATCGGCCCTCCAAAAATTACCTACGGCCTATGACTATATCCGATTGGGACATCCCTTGTCTTGTGTTTTGGAATGGACGATTGCCCGCTTGCAGAATCTGGAACCAGAAAATGTAATCGGTTTCTCTTCCCGGACAATGCCTATTTTGGCCATTTTAAGAAAGAACTTACTAGATGACAAAAAAACACAAATCAATTATTCGGGTTCATTACCTGAGTTTTTTGATGTAGAAAAATTAAAAACGGTTTATGGGTATCAATTTGAGGTAAAGAAAGTAGCGGCTGCTTCGGCAGTTGATGATTTTGATGGAACGACCATTTATATTGCTCAGGCAAATGAGATGACAAATATATTATCGACTCCCAATATCGACTTTTGTATTAATATTCAGCCAACTTTAGGCAGTATTTTATTGATAAATAAAAATCAAAACAAAAGTTATATTGCTGCCATTCAGCACGTTCGCAGAAGAGAAAGTATTGCCATGACACCGGCCGACTGTTTGATGGCTCTAAACACGTTGACCGGAAATGCTACCGGTATTAAAAAAGAAAGCATCGTCAAATCTAACAAGGTGATTGTTTTGGATTCAATTAAAACAATTACGGGGAGCGATACAAAAGCGTTGCTTGGTTCCAGCGGTCTTTCTATTCAGTATGCGATCATGATGGGACTGGTGGATGATGCCCTGGAAAAACATCCTGGAAAGGAAATCAAATTTGTGGTTCCACCAAATTGCTACGGAGGTACCAACGATCAGGCCAGAAGAGTGGCTGCTTGTCTGGATAAAGTCGAAATTGTGGATTTACCCGTAGACGGAGACAATGATATGGTTCGGAGTATTGATGTTGTTTTAGACAAGATCGCCAGAGAAGATGCGATTCCATATATCATTGCGGAAATTCCAACCAACCCCAGAGTAGAGGTGCCGGATCTAGATAACCTAAAAGAAGTTTTAACAAAAATTCGTCAGACCACATCAGGTGAAACGGCGATTGATCCTGTTTTTATTTTAGATCAAACCTTTTGTCCAAACGTTCATTTTTTGGGAGACGGTGAAATCCTTTCTACCATTCGAACCATCTCTTACGCAAGTGGATCAAAATTTCCAAGTGGTGGATTGTGTACGGCGGGCTATTGTGTTGGTAATAAAAAAACCGCTAAACTGATGGAAAAGGTAGGTCACCATCTTCAACTTTGCGACAACGAAGCAACCCATCTCCAGGTTGAGATTTTAGCCAAACAATTACCTTCCATGAAAAGCAGAATTCAGAAAGCGTATCAAAACACCCGTGAATTTGTCAATTACATTCAGGAAGTGTTACCAGCGGCAAAAATCAATTTTGTTTCTGAAGAACTGGCCGAACAAGGATTTACTCCATCCGTTTTTTCTTTAGACCTCCCCACGAAAGGAGATACAGCGGAAGAAAAAGAAGCTTATAAAAGAATATTAAATCATCGCTTGATTAACAGGATGATTACGCAAATCCCTGACGAAAGCAAACACTGTGTTAGTTATGGACAATTAAAGGGATGTTATTGGACCATTCCTGCGACCTCTACCCAGGGGACGACCAAGGAAGGGGACAAAGATTATATCGCTCGGGTATCTGTTTCGCCCAACATGGATCTTGCACGTCACAAAGAAGTGTTTCTGGATTTTGTGCAGACAATCTGACAGGTAGTACATAACATTCAGTATTGAACAAATGAAACATAATTGTTTTATGAAATAACTTTTGTTATTTGAATATGAAATTAAAAAAATACTATGAAAAATAAAATGGAAAAGCCAACCCCGGAAGCGAAAGCACTGTCCCTTTTTTTGATGGCTTTTAAGAAAGAGAGTACGGCGCATAAAGAAAAATCAAAACGGATGAACAAGCTTTGGGGACAGGTGACAAGAGAAGAAGTGAGTATGCGTGATTATCTAAAAGAAGTAGAAGAAACCCTGGCCTCTTTTGGCGGATATACGGAGGTGATCTGGAAAACAGTGAAGTATTATATTAAAAAAACGGGTGAATGGACCTTAGAGGGAGAGGATAAATATTGTGTAGATGCCAGGGAAATAGCTACCAAAATTCTCAAAAAATGACCATCATCAATTTACAGGAAAAGGCTACCGCCAAAACGCATTTTCATCGAATAGCTATTCCATTAAAATCCTTTGGCTCCGGACTGGAACATGAAAAGCAGCCCGTTAATACAGCGGTTGTATTTAACTGATTAAATCTCAATCTCAGAGATCCATTGAATATGGATAAACTCATTTTCGTAATTTGCTTGTAATTATGATACAATTTATACTGAACAATCAGGCGATTAAAACACCCATTCATCAAGGAGTGACGCTTCTTGATTTTATTCGGGACCACCAACATTTAAAAGGAACCAAAATTGGCTGCCGCGAAGGCGACTGTGGGGCATGTACCGTTTTGGTAGGGACTACGTGTGGGGAAGAAGTGACGTACCAAAATATAACAGCATGTATTTCTCCTTTGGGAAATGCCCATGGAAAACATATCGTTACGGTAGAAGGAATCAATTTACCTAAGACACTCAATACGGTTCAGCAAGCCATGGCCGATAATTATGCTACCCAATGCGGGTTTTGTACGCCGGGGTTTGTGGTATCCATGACGGGTTTTGCTTTAAAAAAATCCAACGTTTCCGAGGACGCACACGAAACTTGTAATGACGCGATTAGTGGAAATATCTGTCGATGTACCGGGTATAAATCTATTGAAAAAGCAGGGTTTGAAATTGAAAAAAAATTAACAAAAAAGGATGCCAATCAGCATATATCCTGGTTGATTAAAGAAGGGTTTATTCCGAACTATTTTGAAACGATTCCTCGACGGTTAAAAGATTTACAAAAGGAAATTGCTTCCAATGCAGACTCAATGAGATCCTCTTCCAGTGGAACAAAAGTAGCCAACGGAACGGACCTTTATGTTCGTCACGCGGATAAGTTGGCCGAAGAATCGGTGCAGTTATTAGTACACGAAGAAGGACTCAAGGGAATTGTATTTTCTGATGGTATTTGTACCCTTGGCGCCAACACGACAGTTACTGAGTTAGTAGAAAACAAGCAGTTGCAAGCCATGTTCCCAAGGCTCAAAAAATTTATGAAATTGGTCTCCTCCGAACCCATCCGAAACATGGGAACCCTTGGAGGTAATTTTGTCAATGCTTCTCCAATCGGCGATATGTCCATTTTTTTTCTAGCTCTAAATTCGATTCTAACCATCCAAAAAGCAGACGGCGCAGAACGACAAATCCCATTTCAATCTTTTCATCAGGATTACAAAGCGTATGATTTAAGAGCGGATGAAGTCCTGCAATCGATTTCTTTTAAAATACTTAAAGCCAATGATTTTTTCAATTTTGAAAAAGTCTGCAAACGTACCCATTTGGATATTGCAAGTGTGAATACAGCTGGAAGAATTTCAGTGAAAAACAATATAATTACAGTAGCACATTTTTCCGTCGGAGGGGCCGCGGCCATTCCAACCTACTTAACCAAAACCAATGCATTTTTAATAGGGAAAGAAATAAATCCAGTAACAGTCGCCGACGCCTCCACTATTTTGCAATCGGAAATAACACCGATCAGCGACGTTCGAGGGACCTCCGCCTATAAGCGATTACTTGCTAAACAATTATTTCTCGCGCACTTTATAGAATTATTTCCTGTCCAGATGGAAGGTTAATTTACTCCTTAATTCTAAAATCCTTCCATAAAATAACTACTTTGCGAAAAACACTATAAACATGGATTTATTTATTATTGCCTCGATACTCATTGTTCTTTCCGCCTTATTTGGCTATGTCAATGTAAAATTTCTAAAACTGCCCAATACCATCGGTTTGATGATTGTGGCCATCTTGTTTACGATGGGACTTTTCCTGACCAGTTTAATCAATCCAGCATTACTAAATCTGGCCGAAAGATTAATTGCTCAAATTGATTTTGAAACCGTTTTACTCGATGTCATGTTAGGCTTTCTGTTATTTGCCGGAGCTATGCATACGAATTTTGATCAGCTAAAAGTGCAACGTTGGCCGATACTTCTGTTTGCCACGGTGGGCGTATTAACCTCCACATTTTTAGTAGGTGGAATGAGTTATTTTTTGTTTAATGCCCTGGGGCATGATATAGAATTTATTCACTGTTTACTCTTTGGAGCACTAATCTCCCCAACGGATCCGATTGCGGTTTTGGGTATCATGAAAAAAGTGGGAGTACCTAAAAAACTGGAAACCAAGATCGTTGGAGAATCGCTATTTAATGATGGGGTAGGGGTCGTGATTTTTCTGACTATTTTTACCATTGCCAGTGGTGGAATAGAAGGTGACCACGGAGGCAGTACTTTAAGTAGTATTATTACTTTATTTGGAAAAGAAGTGTTTGGCGGGATTGCTTTTGGTGGCGTTATTGGTTGGATTACTTTCAAATTGTTGAAAACGATTAACGATTATGAAATAGAAGTGATGATCACATTGGCTTGTGTGATGGGCGGATACGTGCTTGCGCACTACCTTCATTTATCGGCACCATTGGCGATTGTAGTAGCGGGTCTAATAGTTGGAAATGATACAGTCAGAGACAGTGCGATGTCTAATATTACTGAGCAGTTTGTCGATAAATTTTGGGAACTGGTGGATATTTTATTAAATGCATTACTCTTTGTTTTGATTGGTTTAGAACTTTTGATACTCACCTTTGAGATGAGCTTTTTGATTGCGGGTTGTATTTCGATTTTTCTCGTATTGATAGCCCGGTACCTTTCCCTTATCATACCCGTACAGATATTTTCAAAGCGCCTCGAATTCCTTCCGCATACTTCTATCATCATGACGTGGGGTGGATTGCGAGGCGGAATATCCATTGCTTTAGCATTGAGCTTAACCGACGAAATGAATCGGGATTTAATTCTAACGGTAACTTACGTAGTGGTCGTTTTTTCAATTATCGTACAAGGATTGTCCATCGGAAATTTAGCAACCCGATTATTGGGAAAGGAAAATATGATCGTAAATAAAGATGAACATTAGAAACGAAACGCATTCCGTAAGTCGTTAAAAATTTAGGAGATGGTTTTGCTCTTCTTCGTTTTCAAAATACCAAAGCCTGTAAATATATCAATGAATAGAAATGAAAGAAATGTCGCTATTTAACGTATAAGTAGTTCCCTGTATTTACTATGAGGTTTTTTCACTAATATTACGCATATTTTGTCAAAATTCCTTTTGTCAACATCCCTTAGAATCTACCCTTATCGGAATTCTATCGGGAACACCAATTTTCTTTCATTTCAACTTAGAATTATATGTTATTAAGAAATACATTTACACTGATTTTTTTATTTGCTTTTTCCAATTGCTGCCTGACGCAAATAGTTCCCATTGATAATTATTCTCTTAATAATTTTGGTCAGCCTCAACTGGAAATTACTGCTCAGGCTGATAAATATTATACCCTGACGGTGCAACATGAACCCGATAATGCTTATGAATCCATCACTTCAATTACCATGGGAGTGGATGGTAGCCTGGTGATCACCGAACCTGGTGCGGCATTTCAGCTACAAAATTATAGCGTTTTTGAACATTCAATAGCCAACCCGGATGATGTAGATGGAGATGGTATTGATGACATTACAGAGTTCAATGACATGCCTACCAATGCTCCCTTAAACTTTGCCGAGTCGATTGACTTTGTTGATGGAACCACTTCTATTCCTGATGCGGAAACGTTTGCGAGTATGTCCGTGGTAGAAGATGTTCCCTGGGCGCCTTTTCTTAATGGTCAACAATTTGTGAAGTTTGGAATACTTGATCGAGATACGGACGAGCCTAAAATATATTTTATTAATAGTAACACCCACTTTATTCATGCTAATTTCTTTGAGGCAATCGAGGCTAACGTTAATGGTGATGATGGATCTGGAGAAGTCGTTTTTAATCCTAATGATATTTTGCCAAATGGATCTATCGGTAGTTATTCCTTCAATTTTTCATTTGGAGATGCTTTAAATTTTGAATCTACACAAAGAACATTTGAATTGTTAATGGCTAATATGCCTTTCTTAAACAATAACTTCCAGCATTTTATTGGTGATGTGGGAGAAGGTCTTTATAACATACAATACAAGGAGGATTATGCTGGATCAAGAATAAATGTGGTATTGGAATCCGAGGTATTTGCCGACGTAGATTTTTTACCATTTAATCAAGCGGAGGGATACGGTTTTTTTAGAGAGATGGCACTGGATGAAAATCCGGGTTCCAGAGACATTGTGTTATACGATGCATTGCCCAACTCACTTCCCAGAGTAGGAGGGATTATTACTTCTGTTATCCAAACACCTTTATCACACGTTAATTTGAGAGCCATTCAGGACAATGTTCCAAATGCTTATATCAAAGATCCGTTGTTGATAGATTCAATTGCCAATTTAATTGGAAATTATATTTACTACAAAGTAGAAGCCGACCAATATCATATCAGAGAAGCTACTCTCGACGAAGTGAACGCCTGGTACGAAAACCTCAGGCCAACCGAAGATCAAATTCCTGATCGTGATCTTGGCCAAACCAGTATCTTGCCCCTTGATTCTATTAGTTTTGACATGTCCACGGCCTTTGGTGCCAAGTGTTCGAACGTAGCCACCATGCGTGGCTTTGGTTTTCCAGAAGGAACTATTCCGGATGGGTTTGGTATTCCATTTTATTATTATGATGAATTTATGAAGTTTAATAACTTTTATGAGGATGTAGAAGAAATGATTTCGGATGATGAATTTATCAATGATCTGGAAACCCGGATTGACAGGTTAAAGAATTTTAGAGATGAAATCAAAAACGCTCCCATGCCACAATGGATGCTGGATGATTTACAAGCAATGCACGATGCCTTTCCCGAAGGAACCAACGTTCGTTGTAGATCAAGTACGAACAATGAGGATCTACCTGGATTCAGTGGTGCTGGGTTATACACGTCTAAAACACAGCGCCTGGACGAAGGGCATATTCAAAAATCGATCAAACAGGTTTACGCCAGTATGTGGAATTTTAGAGCTTTTGATGAACGAGATTTCTACCGTGTCGATCACTATATCGCAGCGATGGGCATCCTTTGTCATACTAATTTTGACGACGAAAAATCTAATGGAGTAGGCGTAAGTATTGATCCTGTTTTTAACACAGAAAATACATTTTACTTAAATACACAGGTTGGTGAATTTTTAATTACTAATCCGGACGCCAGTTCTATTCCGGAGGAAATTTTATTAAATACGGACTCCTCCGAAGGATACGTGTTACTTAGAGAGTCTAATCTGGTTCCGATCGGGCAGCTGGTGATGGGAGAAGAATATCTCGATTTAATGCGGGAATATTTACAGGTTATTCATGATGAGTTTGCGATCCTTTATAATGTGGTCGGTGCCGAGGGGTTTGGTATGGATATCGAATACAAAGTGACGGCTGAAGATCAATTAATTATCAAACAAGCCAGGCCTTGGGTTTCTTTTTGGGCAGATATCAAAGCAACCAATGACTTAAGCATACTGGAGATTATCGAACCGCAAAATTCTGCTTCTTTAGGTGCGGCTGAATTGGTATCGGTTAATATTGGTAATCGTGGTTTAAAAGAAATGAGTGATTTTGAAATTTCGTTGTTAGTAGATGGAGTAATGGTGGAGACTTTACCGGTTAATGATGTGTTAACGCCACAAACAGAGAGTACCTACCAGTTTACCATTCCTCAGGATTTTTCTACTATTGGTGACTATAATATCGAAGCGATTGTATCTCATCCAGAGGATGGTTATCGGGGAAATGATACGATTAGTAGGGTATTAAATAAATTACACATTCTAGAAGGAGGAATTTTCATAAACGAGGGAACTGTAAAATGTGGGAACGAGTTGGAATTAAGTGCTATAGTTACCAATTACGGAGAAACTACTTTTATTGATACTGAAATAGAAGTAGTCGTGAATGGGATAATTGTGGACACTATTTCGTACGAATTTGATATTCCATACTTGGCAGAGGTAGAGATAAACGTCTTCGTTACTGAAAATCTTCAACCCTCGGATAACGAAATCATCCTGAACCTGTTGAGCGTAAATGGACAGTCAGATGCTGTTGGAGATAACAATACCACCGTCTTTAATACGGATTTAGATTCTGAGTTTTATAATATAACCCTGGTGATAAATGCTGATTTTTTTCCAGAGGAAATTTTATGGACACTAGATGATGCCTTTACCAACGACCCGATTAGTGCAGGATCTTTGGAGGAAGGTCAGGAAATAATGATTGAAGCAATTTGTGTCGATTATAATAGTTGTTTGACCTTAACGGTTTATGATACGTATGGTGATGGAATTTGTTGTGAAGCAGGTTTTGGAAACTTTTTTGTACTAAGTTCCACCGGCGATACACTGGCGACCAACAATGGTGATTTCAGTGATCAAGCAGTAGAAGTTTTTTGCCCTAATGGACTCGGCTGCACTTTTGCTGCTACCGTTGAAACCTTTCCCACTTCGAGCATGAATGTAGATGATGGATCAATCACTATTAATACAGATGGTGGAATAGGGCCGTTTCAGTACAGCATAGATGGCGGCGCGAGCTTTTCAGATAACAATAAATTTGCAAATCTGTTTACGGGCGTTTATCGGGTGGTTGTAATGGATGCCACGGGAAATTGTTCTTACGAAGAAATCGTAACGGTAGAAGTTGATATTGCGAGCGATGTAGAAGATCTTGGTAATGGTAATCTCAAGATATATCCAAATCCGACAAAAGATAATTTAGTTATTGAACTGGGAGCATCCCTGGAAATTTCTGGTGTTCTAAATATTGAAATTTATGACTATCTGGGAAGGTTGATGCAAAGCACTGCTATTAACGGTAGCACACCGAGAACGGTGATTTCTTTAGACAACTATACCGCTGGTTGTTATTTTGCGAAGTGTTATAATGAGCGCTTTGAGCAATACTTTAAAGTAATTAAGGTAGAGTAGTGTTTGTTTGGGTTTTTATTTTAAAATAAAGATTAACTAGTAGTTTATAAAGACGAAATAAAAAGTAATTTCTTTGTGAATAATTGTTACCTTACGGAAAAAATTTAAAATTTCCACTATGAGCGTACTTACTAAACAATATGTTGATAAAATTTCCTACGAGATAATCGGATCCGCTATTGAAGTTCATAGAGAAATGGGACCGGGTTTAATTGAAAGTGTCTATGAGGCTTGTATGATTAAAGAGTTGGAAAGTCGGGGATTGCTGGTAGAAAGTCAGCAGGTGGTTCCTGTAGTTTATAAAGGAGAAAAGCTAACTGCTCTTTTGAGATATGATTTGCTGGTTGAAAATTGTATCGTAGTGGAGTTGAAAGCAGTACGTGAATTGCACCCGATTTTTGAGGCAAAATGTATGTCTTATGCGAGACTATTGGAGATTCCTAAAGCTATTTTAATAAATTTTACTTGTACCAATATTTTTAAGGAAGGCCAAAAAACATTCGTAAACAAATATTATCGAGCATTGCCTGATCAGTGAACTCTTTCACGAAAAAGAATAAACACATAAACGCATAAACGCATAAACGCATAAACACATAAACGCATAAACGCATAAACACATAAACGCATAAACGCATAAACGCATAAACGCATAAACGCATAAAAGAATAAACACATAGGCACATAGGGCACATAGAAAATCTCTATTGATTTAATGCACTGATTAGTATCACGAAAGAAGTGCTATGTGTTCTATGTCCCTATGTGTTTAAAAATCTCTCTTTTACGAAAAGCATAAACACATAGGCACATAGGGCACATAGAAAAATCTCTATTAATTTAAAGCGCTGATTAGTATCACGAAAGAAGG
>Ga0209831_1000572_pt1 | contig 35609 bp, 32 predicted proteins | sample Maine_Asex4_meta_FD_187451 | JGI IMG/M metagenome (GOLD analysis project Ga0209831, IMG submission 187451) | Marine algal microbial communities from Maine, USA - Maine_Asex4_metaG (SPAdes) (version 2) | ecosystem: Host-associated > Algae > Red algae > Unclassified | place: Maine, USA | collected... | reverse complement strand
TCCAGTCGGCCGCGGCCGACAAGCAGCTCGTCGCGCTGCGCCACTACGGCTGGCGGCTGACGGTGTTCTCCTCGTTTCCGAACGCGATCAAGGTCTGGCCGGTCGAGGAGGGGTACCGGCACATTCCGGTGTTCAACACGCTGGTCCTGCTCGGTCTCGGGCTGCTCGCCTTTCTGGCCTACCGGCGCGCGTCCAGGGCGGTGGCCCGGACCCGCGAGCGCTCGGAGACCCGGCGTCAGGAGCGTGACGCCGCAGCGGCGCGTGATGCGCAGCTGGCAGCGGAGCGCGACGGCGCGTCGAACAGGAAGGAGCAGGACACGCTCGATTCGTTCCTGAACGATGACGGCGGCAGGAAATGAGACGGGCAGCTGCCGTCCCGATCCGAGCATCCCGATCAGCGAGCGGCGGACATCACACGCCCGACACCTCCATCGCGATCGGGCTGCCATCGTGAAAACGTGACCAGCGGAACGCGCGCGGGTCGACCGCCGGCGCCGTGCCGGTGACCAGATCGGCCATCAGCCGCCCCGCCCCGGGCCCGGTACCGAAGCCGTGACCGGAGAAGCCGGTGGCGACATGGAAGCCCGGCAGTTGCTCGACCGCCGAGATCACCGGCAGCGCATCCGGGGTCACGTCGATCATGCCGGCCCAGGTCTGTTCCACGCGCGCGGCCCGGAAGACCGGGCAGTCCCGGCGCAGCTCGTCGAGCGCGCCGCGGGTGAAGTCGTACCGCGGCGTCGGATCGAGGGTGCGCGTGCGCTCGAACGGTGACTCGGCATCGAGCGCCCAGCGCCTCGGCGTGGTGAACTCCCGCAACGACTGGCGTCCGACGCGCAGCGACAGCGATGCCCACTCGGCGCGCAGTGCCGGCACGAAACGCCGCAGCTGGCGAAACGAGTCGGGTACGATGTCGGCGACGTTGCGGTGGCCCGTGGCGATGGTGTAGCCACCGTCCTCGCGCCGGCGCACCGAGTAGCGATCGGTCCACAGCGCCGTGGACGGCCCGCCCGCGAGCGGTGCGGTGCGCAGCGCGGTGCTCAGCAGCTTCAGCTGCGGCAGGTCCAGCCCCAGGCTGCCGGCGAACAGGCTCGACCAGGCACCGCCGGCGAGCACCACCGCGTCGCAGGCCACGGCACCGCGCTCGGTCACCACCCCCGACACCCGGCCCGTGCTCGTCTCGATGCCGCGCACCGCGCAGCGCGTCGCCAGGTGCGCCCCTCCGGCCCGCGCCGCGTTCACGATCGCGTGCGTGGCGAGCTGGGGCTCCGCGCGCGCATCGTCCTCGGTGTGCAACGCCCCGACACCGCGCAGCCGCGTACCCGGGAACAGCCTGGCGAAGCCGGCACGATCGAGCAGGCGCGCGCGCACCTGGTAGGGCGCCGCGTGGGCGAGCCAGCGTTCCTGACGCGCCAGCTCGGCCTCGTTCCGGGCCGCGAACGCGATGCCCGCGGCGCGGTAGCCCACCTCGGCACCGATGCGTCCGGGCAGCGCCTTCCACAGCCGTTGCGCCTCGAGGGTCAGCTCGATCTCGCGCGGATCGCGACGCGACACCCGCACCCAGCCCCAGTTGCGGCTGGATTGCTCGGCCGCCACCGCGCCCTTCTCGCACAGCGCCACGCGAAGACCGCGCTCGACCAGCTCCAGCGCGGTGCTGGCGCCCACGATGCCGGCGCCGATCACGACCACATCGACCCGCCCGGGCAAAGGGGCGGACCCGTCGAGCGGTGTCAGCGGAGGAGCGGGCACGGCGAACGGCCCGTCAGCCCTGCGGCCAGTCGGTGATCGAGCGGTTGGCCAGCGCGTGCTCCGCGTACCGGTCGAACATCGCGCGCAGCGCCCGCTGGCGGGTCATGCCCTCCTGCGCCTGCAACCGGGCGACGGTGCGGATCTGCCATCCCGCCCCGTTCGCCCGCGCACCGAGCCGACGCGTCACGTTGGCCAGGCAGCGCGACGCCTCGTCGGCGTCGATGCCGGCCGCCGCGAGCCCGGTCGATGCCCGCGGCAGCAGCCCGTCGAGGATGTCGACCAGCGGACGCTCCTCGAGCGTGCGCGTGCCGGCGGCCGGCCACAGCAGCCGGGCATCCATGCCGTCGCGCGCCGCCGACTCCAGGTTCTGGATCAGCAACGCGTGCGGCAGGGCGGTGACCAGCACCTCGATGTCGTCGAGCAGCCCCTCGGCCAGCCCGATCGCCAGCGCGGCGTTCGCGGCCATGTCGACGGCACTCGGGCCGGCGGGCAGTGCGCGCAGTTCCACCCGCAGGTGCCCCGCACCGGTCGGATCGTAGACGACCCGGTTCCACGGCCAGACGGTTCCCATCTGCAGCGCGAGCTCGTCCAGCGGCGGTGGTTCGCCGCCGGCCTCGAACGCGGCGCGCGGGTCACCGTCGCCCACGATCGGCAGCAGCGGCTCGTACAGGTGGACGGTCTCGGCGAACGCCTCGTGCGCGCTGCGCCGCAGCCAGCCGTGGCCGATGTGCACCCGGGCCGGCAGGCGCTGCTCGCGCCCCTCCCGGTCACGCCCGTCGATCGACTGCCGGAACAGGCCGATCCGGGTCTCGTGCCACAGCTGGCGTCCCAGCAGGAACGGCGAGTTCGCCGCGAACCCGACCAGCAGCGGCGTGATCAGCTGCACGGCATTGAACAGGTCGACGAACCGTTCGGGGTGCGCCCGGTAATGGATCTGCAACGACGTGCAAGCCCCTTCCGGGGCGACGCTGTCGGTCTTGGCGGACAGTGATTCATGCCCGTCGAGCCGGATGTGGAACTTCTCGCCGCGACGCTGGCGAAGCTCGCGCGTCAGCGCCTCGTAGCGGGGGTCGGGGGTGATCATCCCGGCGGCCAGGTCGCGCGGTCGCAAGGTCGGCAGGATGCCGACCGGCACGACCCGTGCGCCGTGCGCCCGTGCACCCTCGTTGAGCAGGCCGAGCATCTCGACCATCTCCTGCTCCAGACGCCGGAACGGCTGCCCTGCGAGCGGCCCCGGCGTGAGGTTGGCCTCGATGTCGTAACGGTTGATCTCCAGCGTCAGACGCTCGTCGCCGAGCGATGCCTGCAGGCTCTGCGCGATCGGGGCGGCGCGGCCGAGCGCATCGACGATGCAGAGTTCGAGCTCCGCCCCGATCGATGTCTCGCCGCGACCGAACGCCGGTCGCTCCAGGAGCGTGCCGAGCACCTCGAGGCTCTCCTCCAGGCGTTGCCGGAATCGTGCGCGATCGTCGTCGGTGAACACCGTGCGATCGATACTCTGTCCCATGCGCGAAGCGGTACCCGTGACCAGCAAGTATCGTCGCACGGATGGGCGATGCGCTCGCGCGCCGCTCTCGCAGGTGCGCACCGGGGGACACCGGCACCGTGGTGCGGGCGGCAGTCTGGCCGATTCGAAATGAAGGGACATGCGATGGGGCACGGCCGACTGTGCGAACGTAGGCGACTCCCTCTTTCCGAACCAGCAACGGAGGCCGGCCCCGTCGGCGACGTCACCCCCATGGACGACAACCTTCACCCGCAGGGTCTCGATCCGGCATCCGGAGACGCCCGGCAACGCCCGGGCGACGTCCCGCCCGGCGCGACCGTCCGTCCGCTCCCCCCCTCGCGAACCGATCGCGTCGGGCGGCTCGTGTTCCTCGGCTCCGTCACGGCGGTCGCCATCGGTGCCGTGTTCGGTGCCGGCATCCATTTCGCCAACGAGAAGATCTGGCCCTACAAGCCGGTCGACAAGGCCTGGGCCGTGCTCGGCGACGCGATCGAGTACGGCGCCTTCGCCCCCGACAACGCGGTGGGACCGGCACCGGTCAACGCCTCCCGCGAGACCTGGACCGCTCACCGCCCCGAACGGCTGCAGCCGGGCTACCGGGCACTGATGGGCTATCTGGCCGACGAGGCCGACTTCGGCATCCGCCTGTTCGACGACGACGGCACCGAGGTGCACCGGCGCATCCTGAACTATCACGTGCAGGATCCGGACGGCCCGACGGGCGGCTCGGAGGCCCCGCACGCGTTCCACTTCCTCGCCGACGGCTCGGTGATCGTCAACACCGACAAGGGTGACGTGATGACGCGCTACGACACGTGCGGCGAGCCGCTCTGGAGCCGCGCCGGCGCGTTCCACCACTCGCTCGCGCCCGATCCGCGCGGCGGGCTCTGGACCTGGCGCGGCGAGACATCGGCATTCGATCAACACCAGTTCCTGGTCCGCTTCGACCCGCAGACCGGAGAAACGCTCCAGGAGATCGACCTCGTCGCCGACGTGATCGAGGCCTCGGCCGAGCACCGTGCGATCTTCACCCTGGTACCGGGTCAGGAGATCAGGCACGCGTCGGGCTACCGCTCGATCCCGGACCTGTTCCACCCGAACGACCTGGAAGTGCTGCAACCGGACATGGCCGACGCCTTCCCCGACTTCGAGGCCGGAGACCTCCTGATGAGCTTCCGGAACATCGATCTGGTCACCGTGCTCGATCCGGACACGCTCCGGATCAAATGGTGGAGCCACGGTCCGTGGATCCAGCAGCACGATCCGGATTTCCAGGCGGACGGCCGGATCACGGTGTTCAACAACAACGGCTGGAGAAAGCCCTCGAACATCCTCTCGATCACTCCCGGAACGCGTACGATCCGCCTCGCCGAGGTCGATCCGGATTTCCGCTTCTACAGCCAGTACATGGGCAAGCACGAATACCTCGACGACGGAACGCTGCAGGTCGTCGTCCCGTTCGAGGGCCGTGCCCTGGAATTCGCGCCGGACGGCGAGCTGTTGCTGGAGATCAACAACCTCTTCTCCGCCGAACACAACGCGTTCGTGGCCGACTACACCCTGCTGGCCCCGGACTTCTTCGACACGCAACCGGCTCGCTTCGCGTGCGCCGCAGGAGGCCGACCGTCATGAATCCCTTCCTCTCCAGGCTCTCGACCGGGTGCATTCCGGCCCGCGCGACGGTGCTCCGCGCCGTTCGCCGCCCGCCGCTGTCGGGCGTGGCGCTCGTGGCGGCGCTCGGCGTGACGCTGTGCGCACCGGCCCACGCCTACGTCGGACCGGGCGCCGGGCTCGGTGTCATCGGCACCCTGTTCGGCATCGGGGCCGCGATCGTGCTCGCCATGTTCGGGCTGCTCTGGTACCCGCTCAAGCGTGCGTTCGGCAAGAAGGCCGCAGTTGACGGTGCACCCGCATCCGGTGCGCCCCGCGACGCCACGACGGACGGGGTGCCGACCACGCGCACCGGCATGCCGGCAACCGACGTCGAGCGCGACGACGCCCCGACTTCCGGGAAGTGAATCCGCTCGCGATGTTCGTGTTCGCGCTGATGGGCATCGTGTTCCACGAGCTCTTCACGCGCATGAACATCGTGGCGGACATCCAGCGCGTGCTGCACGTCGCGCCCGCCGCCGTGCGGGTCATCCGCTCGGACACGCTGAGCGACCTGGAGAAGGAGCGCGCGGTGCGGCGCATGAGCCTCGAGGTGCTCGGGGACACGTTGCGCTTCACCGCGAAGCTTGCGCTGGTGCTGGCCGCATGCCTGGCGATCGCGGCGCTTGCACAGGCGCTGTTCGACGTCTCGCCGGATGGCCTGTACGGGCTGCTGACGTCGTGGTGGGCGCTCGCGGCGCTGGTGATCGTGATGCCGCTGTACGCGAGGATCCGCTCGGGCAGCTCCGCCCGTGGCTGAGACGCTCGACGGGACCGCGCGCTACGGCACGCTCGACCGGTTGCTGCACCGCCTGGCGTTCGTTCACCCGAGCCTGCAACGGGTACTCGGCGATGTCGAGAACGATCTGTTCCGAAAGCGTCTGGCGGAGGTGCACGCCGAACGACCGGTCTTCGTCACCGGGTTGCCGCGTGCCGGCACCACCCTGGTGCTCGAACTGCTGTACGGCACCGGCGAGTTCGCCAGTTTCACCTACCGCCAGATGCCGTTCGTGCTGAACCCTCTCCTGTGGGACCGACTGGGAATGCGCCCGCGCCGCAAGACCGCCCCCCGCGAGCGGGCGCACGGCGACGCGATGATGATCGATGTCGACAGCCCCGAGGCGTTCGAGGAGGTGCTGTGGATCAACCACCTCGCGGACACCCTGTTCGACGGCGAGACGATGCGACCGCTCGGGCCGGACGACCTGACGGCCGACTTTCGCACCGCCTACCGCCAGCTCGCCCGCAAGCTCGTCTGCCTGTCGGGCGACGGGCGGACGCGGACGCCGTCGCCGTCGCCGTCGCCGTCACCGTCGACCCCGTCCCCGTCCCCGTCCCCGCCCCCGCTCCGCTACCTCTCGAAGAACAACGCGAACATCGCCCGCCTGCCGGCCGTCGCCTCGGTGTTCGACGACGCGACGCTGCTGTGCTGCTTTCGTCACCCGGCCGCGCACGTCGCCTCCCTGCACGCGCAGCATCGGCGCTTCCTGGACCTGCACGACGACGATCCGTTCGCGCAGCGCTACATGGCCTGGATCGGCCACCACGATTTCGGACGCAACTTTCGCCCGATCCGCTTCGCGGCCACGCGTGGCGGCGATGAACGCGGGGGGGCCGCCTACGACCTCCCGGCGACGGAGCCGGCGTTCTGGGTCCGCTACTGGATCGATGCCTACCGGCACGCCCTCGACACCGCACCACCGCAGGCGAGCTTCGTCCGCTTCGAGGACTTTCTCGAAGACGGTCCCGGCGCGCTCGAACGGCTCGCCACCCGGGTCGGCCTGGCTCGACCGGCAGCGCTGATCGATGCGGCCGCGACGCTGCGCTCGCCGACGAGCACGCCCGAGCCGCTGTCCTCGGTCGCGCCCGGGCTGGCCGACGAGGCCGAGGCGCTCTACCGGACGTTGAGCGAACGCAGCGGCTGACGCGGTTCTTCGCATCGTTGCAAGCCGTCGTCGGGTCGATGTGCCGGGGGCTACCATCGACGGCCGACCCCGATCCTCGACCAACGGAGCTTCCTTGACCATGACCCCAGGCGGCAGCGGTACCCGCGACGACAACATCGCCTCCGACCAGACCTCCCCCCGGGAAGGCGTGGCCACCATGGCCGAGAACGACCAGGCCATGACGCCCGACGGCGAGCCCGGCACCGCGTCCGAGGATCCGACCAAGGACGACGGTGGTGGCACCGGCACGCAGGCCGGCGATGCCACCTCCGATGACGGGCGCACGACGCCGCAGAGCGCGGACGAGGCAGACGAGGAGGAGGAGTCCTACCGCGACGAGGAGGAATGACCCCGAAGCGCGTGGCGGAACGGCATCGCAGGGCACCGGTTCCGGCCGGCCACCACGGTGCCTGACCCCGCCTTCCGCTTCACCCGGGCGATCGTCCGCCAGCCCTCGCACTCCAGCGTGAACGGGCTGCGTGCCGTCGATGTCGGCGCGCCCGACGTCACGGCATTCCGCGCCCACCACGCCGACTACGTCCGGGCACTCGAAGGTGCCGGCGTGGCGGTGACGGTGCTGCCGGCGCTGGAGACGTTCCCCGATTCGGTCTTCGTCGAGGATGCGGCCCTGTGCCTGCCGAACTGCGCGGTGCTGCTGCGACCCGGTGCCCCGTCACGCCGCGGCGAGCCGGCTGCCCTGCGCCCGGAGCTCGAAGCGCTGTACCGACGGGTGCTGGTGCTCGACGGGCCCGGGTTCGTCGAGGGCGGGGATGTGCTCGTGACCGGCCACGAGATCCTGGTGGGGCTGTCGGCACGCACGGATGCGGCGGGCATCGAGGCACTCGCCACCCTGCTCGCCCCGTTCGGACACGCCGTGCGCGGCGTGCGCACGCCACCGGACGTGCTGCACTTCAAGACCGACTGCTCGTTGCTCGGGCCCGATCACGTGCTCGCCACCGGGCGGCTCGCCGCCGGCGGCGTGTTCGACGGCTACACGGTCGTGCCGGTCGCCCCGGGCGAGGAGGCCTGCGCGAACGCCGTCCGGGTCAACGAGCGCGTGCTCTTCCCCGCCGGGTTCCCGGTCACCGCCGCACGGCTTCGCGACGCGGGCTTCACGCTGTGCGAGCTCGACAATGCCGAGGCGGCCAGGCTCGACGGCGGCATGTCGTGCCTGAGCCTGCGCTTCTCGATCGACGACGGTGCGGGTGCCGACGCCTGAGTCACCGGCCGGGCGGGCCGGCGGGATGAGCGGTCAGGACAGCTGCGTCACCGTCACGTCGATGCCGACGGTGCCGTCGCCCAGATAGACCGAGCCGTCATCGATGTTGCATTGCAGGCTCATGTTCCGCTTCACCAGCGTGTCGGCACCCTCGGCCCGTACGTGGAACACCGTCAGATTGGAATGCCGGGCCAGCGCCGCGCGGCACTGTTCCCACCACAGGTGCGCCTTGCGTTCCTGGTAGGTGTAGACGACGACCCGCTTCGCCCGCCCGCAGGCCTTGCGGATCCGCTTCTCGTCCACCTGCCCGAAGTCGATCCACAGCTCTATGTCGTCGGTCAGCGACTTGATCCACATCTCCGGTTCATCGTCCGCTCCCACGCCCTTGGTGAACGCCAGGCGATCGTGGGCGTTCAGGGCGAAGGCGATCACCCGGACGATGAAGCGAACATCGTTTTCCGACGGGTGCACGGCCAGTACCAGCTCGTGCTGGTGGTAGTACTGTCGATCCATGTCGGACACGGTGATCGACACCTTGTTGATGGTGGCACCGATGGCCATGGGGCGGGCGTCGGGTAGCGGGGCGGGCCATCTTGCCGGTATTTGCCGGTGCCGTCCGGTTCGCGTCCGGCCGAACGGCGTGAGCGATGTCTCCTTGCTCGACATCCGGCCCCCACCAGCGCGCTCCGGAACACGTGACCACGTATCCTGCCGGGCAAACGCGCTCCCCCCGCGATCGATCCCTGCACGTCCGCCGTGATCGCGGACGCGACCCGCCCGGCCCCGGAGCGTCCCCGCCGACCGAGGAGACCCGAACATGAGCGACCTGGACGTCAGGACCGACGACGACGGCATCACCCGCGTCACGCTGTGCCGACCCGAACGGCACAACGCGCTCGACCGCTCGCTGATCGACCACCTGCACAACACGCTCGCGCGCCTGGACCACAACACCCGCGTGCTGGTGCTCGCCGGGCGCGGCAAGAGCTTCTGCGCGGGTGCCGACATCGACTGGATGCGCGATTCGGCATCGTTGTCCTCGCAGGAGAACGCCGGCGACGCGATGGCGTTGTCGGCGCTGCTGGAGACGCTCGACATGCTGCCCTGCACCACCATCGCGCGGGTGCACGGTGCCGCGATCGGCGGGGGCGCGGGACTGATCGCGTGCTGCGACATCGCCGTAGCCGACGAGGACACCCGGTTCGCCTTCTCCGAGGTGCGTGTCGGTCTGATCCCGGCCACGATCTCGCCGTACGTGGTCAGGGCGGTCGGGCCGAGCACCGCCCGGCGCTGGTTCCTGTCCGGCGAGCCCTTCAGCGCGCTGGAGGCGTACCACTCGGGGCTGGTGCACGACATCTGTCCGCCGTCGGACCTGGATCGCAACGTGCGCAACCGGCTGGACGCGCTGCTCGCCGGCGGCAGCGCGGCGCAGCGCGCGATCAAGAAGCTGATCCAGGACGTCACCGCCCGGCCCGTCGACACGACGATGCAGCGCGATCTCGCCCAGCGTCTCGCCGAGGTGCGAGCCGGCAGCGAGGCGCAGGAAGGGCTGGCCGCCTTTCAGGAGCGGCGCAGGCCTCGCTGGCGACGCCGCTGACCGGAGACCATCCGGGACGGCCCCGGGCGACGTCGGTCGGTGTCCGGGGTGTCCGGGTCGTCCGGGGTGCCGGTGGCGAGCCAGATGGTGTGCCGGGTTCCCTTGCTGCCGTGCGCGAACAACGACTTCTCGGACACCCGCAACCCGCAGGCCCGCAGCCGCCGGGCGAAGCGCGGGTCGGGCGTCGCGGACCAATAGGCGAGCACCCCGCCGGGGTTGAGGCACTCGCGGGCGCGCTCGATGCCCTCGGTCGAATACAGCCAGTCGTTGCCACTGGAGGCGAGCCCTTCGGGACCGTTGTCCACGTCGAGCGCGATGACGTCGTGGCGCGACCCGCGATCCCGCAGCAGGTCACCGACATCGCCGAGATGAACCCGGGTGCGGCTGTCGGACAGCGGGTGCCCCGAGTGATCGCCCAGTGCCCCCCGGTTCCACTCCACCACCTCGGGCACCAGCTCGGCCACGATCACCCGCGAACCCGGACCGGTGGCGGCCAGCACGGCCGCCAGCGTGAACCCCATGCCCAGGCCGCCGATCAGGACGCTGATGTCGTCCGTGCGCTCCAGCATCCGGCACGGCAGTGTCCCCAGCGCATCCTCGGACGCGTGCTTGCGGGTGGACATCAGTTCGCCCTTGCCCGACATCACGATGGTGAAGCCGTCCTTGCCCCGGTACAGCTTCAGCACCCGATCGCTGCCCGGTATGTCGGCGTATTCCAGCAGCTCCGGACCCTTCACCCGCCGATGTCCAGGGCTTCCTGCAGCGCCGTGTAGGCCCCCTTGGGCCGGTAGTCGCGATCGAACGGCAAGGGGTCGAAGAAGCGGCGGAAGGAGTAGCGATCGGTGAAGCCCCAGGTCTGCAGGACCGTGCAGCGCGGCTGGGCCAGGCAGACCTGCGCCACGCGCCGGTAGACCTCGGTCTGCTCGGCGGTACCGGTGCCGTCGCTCAGCGCGACGTCGAACTCGGTCACGTGCACGTCCAGCCCGCGCGCCGCCACCGCGGCCATGTGGGCGGCGAGCTCGTCGAACCGGTCGTAGCTTGCGAAGACGTGCATCTGGAAACCGACCGCATCGACCGGCACCCCGCGCGCGATCAATCGATCGAGCAGCGCCAGCAGACCGTCCCACTTCGGCCCGTCGTAGCCGATGTCGTACTCGTTCAGCACCAGCGTCGCATCCGGGTCCAGGGCGCGCGCCTGACGAAAGGCCACGTCGATGTAGCGCTCCCCCATGGCCTCGGACCAGACCGTCGAGCGCAGGCCGCCGCCGCCGTCCTCGGCGATCGGCTCGTTGACCACGTCCCAGTGCTGCACCTCGTCCGCGTAGCGGGTGACGATCCGCGCGATGAATTCGCGCATGTGCCCCTCGCGCGTGTCCGGCGCGCTCTGCAGCACCCAGTCCGGCAGCTGGCGGTGCCAGACCAGCGGGTGGCCACGCACCGTCATGCCCCGCGATCGCGCGAAACGCATCAGGTTGTCGGTATCGGCGAAGGCGTAGTGCCCGGGACGCGGAACGATGGCGTCCATCTTCATGCCGCTCTCGTGGGTCATGATGCCGAACTCCTCGCCGACGATGTCGGCGTACAGCGCGCCGTCCGCCTGGCGGTAGAAGAACGGTGACACGGCGCTGCCGATCTCGATGCCGCGCGCGGCGGCCAGGGTGCGCAACCGGCTGCCGGCGCGCTCGAACGTGGCGCGCTCGCGCACGTCCAGCACGATCCGGCCGCTACCGGTCAACGACAGGTCGACGGCGTCGCGCGCGAGCACCTCGATCGTCTGCACGCCCACCGTGTCCGGCACGAAGCGCAGCACGAAGCGCTCCGCCTCGAACGGGCGCGGCAGGAACGTCGCCCCGGCCGGAGGATCCGGCAGTTCCAGCACCGGCACGGTGCCGTTGCGGTCGACGCCCTCGATCTCCACCACCACCGGATCGCCGACCCGCACCACGTATCCGGGCACCTCGCCGACCCGCGGCGCCACGTTGGGAACGCTGGCGGGATCAACCGGTGCGTCGACCGCGATCAGCACCGTCTGCGAGATCCGGTAGCGCGAATCGGCGGGATCGAGCGCGACCACCGTGAACGCCGTGACCCCGACATCGGCCTGCAGCGGCTGCCAGTTCAGGCTCTTGGTACCGTCGAAGTTGTCGTCGAAGCTGGCGCCCTCGGGCAGTCGCTGCGCGAACATGCCGGGCAGTTCGCCCTCCGGATCGCGTGGCACGAAGCGCAGCTGCACCGCCTGACCCGCGACGGTGCGCACGTTGTCGAGTCCCTCGAAGAACGGGGGGCGATTGAGCGTCGGATCGACATCGGCGGGGCGCTCCACCACCGCCGCCGGCAGGCCGGCGGCGAAATCGGTCTCGGCAAGCGCGACCACCGCCGCGGCCTGCGGAAAGGCCCGCGGGTCCCGGACCACCACGAAACCGCTGGCGGTGTGGAAGTCGGCACCCTCGGCAATCGGCTCGTCGTCGGCCGACGGTGGTGCGGTGAGCGGCGGATCGGGCAGCGGGCCCGAGCCTGTCACGTCAGGATCCGTCACGTCGGGATCCGTCACGACGGGACCCGCGGGCATGACGGGTTCCTCGCGCCCCTCGCCGTCCCCGCTGCCGCCGCCGCACGCGGACATGAACAGGCTCAGCAGCAGGCACCCGGTGACGGGCGCGAGGGCGATCGGACGGCGCGCGTCGGTGACCGGCACGTCGGTGGGGCTCGGAGGTGAGGGCACGGGGTCGACCGGTGTGGGCGGAGGAGCAGAGCGTAGTCGGAATTTCCTCGCCGCCCGGCGCCGACGGTCACAGTTCCCGCGCGGTCCCGTTCCCGCAGGGGCGACAACCGTCGATCGATCCGCGGCCCGGGCTTCGGGATCCCGGCACGCTCACCCGTCCCGGCCTGCCGGGTCGAGAAGCCGCGCCCGGACCGTGCGCTTCTTCACCCGCCCTCGCGACAACAGGTTCAGGGCCACCTCGCAGCTGGCAGCGTTCACGGCCACGAACGACACCTTGGCCTGCACCGTGATCCTGCCGATGTCGTCATTGCTCATCGCCGAGCCTGCGGTCAACGCACCGACGATGTCGCCCGGCCGGATCTTGTCCTTCTTGCCGAGATTGATCTGGAGGGTGCGCGTCGCGGGCGCCGGGACCGGACCGCCGTCGCCGTCCGACGCGTGCATCTCCTCGAACCTGGCCTCGACACCGGTGAATGCCTCGATGGCCCGCACACGGTGCATCTCGTCCGGGCACACCAGGCTGACGGCGACACCCTCCAGGCCGGCCCGGCCGGTTCGGCCGATGCGGTGGACGTGCGTCTCGGGATCCGGGCTCAGATCGTGGCTGATGACCATGGGCAACGCGTCGATGTCCAGGCCACGGGCCGCGACATCGGTGGCGATCAGGCAGGAGATGCTCCTGTTGGCGAACAGGATCATCGCCTCGTCCCTGTCGCGCTGTTCCAGGTCGCCGTGCAGCGCTCGCGAGCTCACGCCCCGCCGACCCAGCGCATCGCACAGCGATTGCGCGTGAACCCGGCGGTTGCAGAAGATGATGGCCCGATCCGGCCGGTACCTGCCCAGGGTCCGGAGCAGGGTTTGCTGCTTGCGCTCCCCGGTGGTGGCGATGAACACCTGCTCGATCCGGCCGGCCGTGCCCGCATCCATGCCGGTTCCCGCACCCGTGCCCGCCAGCCGGACCTCGACCGGGTTCCTCTGCACGGTCCGGCTGATCCGCGCGATCCGGTCCGGATACGTGGCCGAGAACAGCAAGGTCTGCCGGTCGGCGCCGGCACTTGCCAGTATGTCGACGATGTCGTCGTGAAAGCCCATGTCGAGCATGCGATCGGCCTCGTCGAGCACCAGCGTGCGCACCCGACCCAGGTGCAGCGTGCCCTTCTCCAGATGCTTCTTCAGCCGTCCGGGCGTACCGACGACGATGTGCGGCTCACGCTTCAGGGATATGAGCTGCTCATGCATCGGCTTGCCGCCGCACAGGGTCAGCACCCGGGTGTTGGCCAGACCGCTGGCCAGGCGACGAAGCTCCGCGGCCACCTGATCGCTCAGTTCGCGGGTCGGGCAGATGACCAGTGCCTGGGTCCGGAACACCGTCGCGTCGAGCTTGTTCAGGATGCCGATGGCGAAGGCGGCGGTCTTGCCGCTGCCGGTCTCGGCCTGCGCCACCAGGTCCCGCCCCTCGAGCATCGGACCCGCACAGGCCGCCTGGATCGGCGACATCCGCACGTAACCGACGGCGTCCAGTGCCCGGAGCAGCTCCGCCCGAAGCGGCAGCGAGGTGAACGGGTGCGGTGATTCGGAAGTCATCGGCGTGTCGTCTTCATCGGTTGCGTCGGCCGCATCGTCGTCGGGAGCGTGGCGACCGGGAACGGCCACCGGAGGTTGCATCGGGGCCGCCGCCAAGCGTACCCGCAAGCGTTGCACGGGCAGGAGACGCATATCAGCAGTGACGTTGCCGCCACGGGCCGACGGGCACGACAGGGCATGATGGCAGGCTGCGATTTCCACCGGTGCGCCCGCGCACCCGACATCGGGACCCCGTCGTGATCTCCGCCTCCAACGTCACCATCCAGTTCGGCTCCAGGCCCCTGTTCGAGAACATCTCCGTCAAGTTCGGCGGCGGCAACCGCTACGGACTCATCGGCGCCAACGGGTGCGGCAAGTCCACCTTCATGAACATCCTGTCGGGCGCGCTGGAACCCACCGCCGGCAACGTGTCGCTGGCACCGGACAACCGCATCGGCAAGCTGCACCAGGACCAGTTCGCCTTCGAGGACTTCACCGTCATCGACACCGTGATCATGGGGCACGCCGAGCTGTGGAAGGTCAGGCAGGAACGCGACCGGCTGTACGCGCTGCCGGACATGTCGGCCGAGGACGGCATGCGGGTGGCGGAACTCGAGGTGGAGTTCGCCGAGATGGACGGCTACACCGCCGAGAGTCGCGCCGGCGACTTCCTGAGCGGTGCGGGGATCGCGGAGTCCCTGCACCACGGCCCCATGAGCGACGTGGCGCCGGGTTGGAAGCTGCGCGTGCTGCTGGCGCAATCCCTGTTCGCGGCCCCCGACATCCTGCTGCTCGACGAGCCCACCAACAACCTAGACATCAACGCCATCAACTGGCTCGAGGGCGTGCTGGCTCGCCAGAAGAGCACCATCATCATCATCTCGCACGATCGCCACTTCCTGAACAGCGTCTGCACCCACATCGCCGACATCGACTACGGCGAGCTGCGCGTCTATCCCGGCAACTACGACGATTTCATGATCGCCTCCACCGCGGCGCGCGAGCTGCTGCACAACGAGAACGCGAAGAAGAAGGTCGTGATCGCGGACCTGCAGCAGTTCGTCAGCCGGTTCTCGGCCAACGCCTCCAAGGCCAAGCAGGCGAGCTCGCGTGCGAAGAAGCTGGAGAAGATCGAGCTGACCGACATCAAGCGCTCCAGCCGCATCAGCCCCTACCTGCGCTTCTCGCAGGACAAGAAGCTGTTCCGGCAGGCGGTGACGGTGGAGAACATCAGCAAGGGGTTTGGTGACGGCCCGCTGTTCGAACCCCTGTTCGAGGATGGCAACTTGATGCTCGAAGCCGGCGCTCGCCTGGCGATCATCGGCGAGAACGGTGTCGGCAAGACCACCCTGTTGCGCTGCCTGCTCGACGATATCCAGCCGGACAGCGGCGACATCCGGATGTCCGAGAATGCGCTGGTCGGTTACTGCCCGCAGGACAACACGGCCGATTTCGACAACGGCCTGACCCTGTTCGACTGGATGAGCCAGTGGCGCAAGGGTTCGCACAACGACCAGATCGTGCGCGCCACCCTGGGCCAGCTGCTGTTCACCGCGGACGATTTCGAGAAGAAGGTGGCGGTGTGCTCGGGAGGGGAGAAGAACCGGCTGCTGTTCGGCAAGCTGATGATGGCGTCACCGAACGTGCTGGTGCTGGACGAACCCACCAACCACATGGACATGGAAGCCATCGAGGCGCTGAACCTGGCACTGGTCCACTACGAAGGCACCATCATCTTCGTCAGTCACGATCGCGAGTTCGTGTCCTCGCTGGCCACGCAGATCATCGAGATCAAGAACCGTTCGCTGGTCAACTTCGATGGCACCTACGACGAGTACCTGGCCAGCGAGCAGGTCTCGAAGCGGGCGGCCAGACACTGACGCGCCGACGGCGTCGTTCGCGCTCCGGAAGGGGCGGGGCCCGCCACCGCGCTACGGCAGGGCCGGGAACCTGACGAGCCCGTCCACGCGCCGTTCGTTCGCACCGGCCTCGAATATCTGCCCGGCGACCCAGATCGCATCCTCGTCGGCGACGATGCCCCACACGCCGAAGGCCCCCGAGATCCTCCATGCCTGCACCGGCTCGAAGCTTCCGTCGCTGATACGGAAACTGTGCAACTTGTACGGCACGACGATCCGGGGGGAGAGGCTCGGCACGGCTTGCGACGGGATCGGGCTGAACGTATCGTCGAAGAAGTACTCGCCGTGATGGCCCACGAAGACGTAATCGCCGGCGATCTGGAGGGCCTGCGTGTCGCCGGTACCGAAGATCTGGCGAAGCACGACACCGGATGTGGAATAGAAGGTCAGGATGTTCGGAGCGCCACACACGATGATGACGTGGGAATCGGTGACCGCGATATCGAACGGCGCCAGGGACAGGCTGAAGCTACCCAGGCTCGGCATGAACCGTTCGGGCCGGACGGCACCGTCACTCGCATCGAGCGTCAGTATCGAGTTGCGCCCGCCCCCCGGCAGCCTCTGCACCGGTGTGGAATCGATGCTGGCGAAGCTGCCGCCGACGTAGACCACATCCTCCGCGGGGGAGATAGTCACCACCTGCACGGGAGCCGCCCTGCCCTTCGAGACCCCGCCACGCACCCTCGGCGCCCACGAGGGATCCAGGTCACCGTCCAGCGACAGTCGCGCGATGTTGACCCGGTACCTGCCGTTCACCCGGTTGAAGTCGCCGCCGATGTAGACCTGCGATCGGGTCACGGCGATGTCGAACACCCGCCCCCTCTCGGTCCCGTCCGCCACATCCACCGCGAACGCGAGCTCTCCGGTCACGGCGTCCACGACCAGCAGGCCGAAGTCGCCACCGATGTACACCCGGTTGCGGTCCGGCGAGATGACCAGCGCCCGGACGACGCTGTCGACCTCGGGCGGCACCTGGAACGTCGTCACGGGTTGACCGGAGATCGCGTCGAGGGCGGCGAGGAACGGCCGTGCCGTGACCGGACCGGCGCGACGCGGCTTGATGCCCGTGAAGTCGCCACCCACCAGCAGGACGTCGCCGACCCGCAGGAGGGTATCGCCGAAGGCATCGGTGTTCGGCCCGGCGAGGTAGTCCAGGGTCGGAGCGGGTCCGGCCAGCATCCATGCCGACGTGTCGGCAGACTCCGAGAACAGCCCGATGACCGGGGGCCCCTCGACCGTCAGGGTCGCCACCTCGGAGGTGACGGTATCGACGCCGTTGCCGACCTCGACGGTGTACCCGGTGCCGTCATCGGAAGCGGATGCCGAGAAGACGGTCAGGGAGTCCGCCGTCTCGCCGGACAGGGGCGAGCCGTCGGCGAACCACTGGTAGACCAGGGCGCCGCTACCGGAAGCCTCGACCGTGAAGGTCGCATTTTCCCCTTCGGTGACGCTCAGACCGGAGGGCTGACGGGTCAGCGAGAGCGGGACAGTCGCCTCGGGGGCCGTCTCCAGGGTTGCCGAGTAGTTCGCGACGCCGTCGGTGGACCAGAGGCCGATGAAGTACCGCTGGTTCGCGTCGAGCTCGCCGGACCAGACACCGGGGTTCGACCCTCGGATGGTCTGGCTGATGGCGGTGCCGTTCGATCCGAACACGTTGAACCTGACGTCGGCGCTGCTGTTCCACGACACGGTGATGGTGTGGCGAGCGCTCGCCAGCGAGTTGAACCTGAGGCGGGTGTAACGGGGTCCGACACCCCTGGTGGAGTCGAGGGTTCCCTGTCCGATGCTGGCGGCATTCACCGGTCCCGGGGTACCACCCGTCGCCGTCTCGATGGTGGCCGTGTAGTTCGCCGCTCCCGAACGCGCCCAGACGCTCAGGACGTATTGCCCGGCCCCGTCGAGCGTGCCGGTCCACACCCCGTCGACGCTGTCGGCGGGGGTTGCGAACGGCGTCGTGCCGGAGGCCTCGAACAGGCTGAAGCGGATGTCCGCATTGCCGTCCCAGGTGACACGGATGACCTGGGTGCCGGAGACGAGCGGATCGAACGCGATCCGTTCCCAGCGCGGACCCGTGACATTGTCGCGGTCCAGCGAGCCGCTTCCGATCTCGACCGGCGTGACGGCCTGCGCATTCGCCGGCGGACTGGCCGCCAGCAGCAGCGAGGACAGCAGGAGAAGCGCGACGACCAGGTACGAGATGGTGCCGCGTCCGCTCGAGGTCCTGTCCTGTGGCAGCACCGTGACGTGTGAGATACGTTTCTCCCTGGACGGAATGCAGACTCCGTCAATATATTGGCCATTCATCTGCGTCAGGGTAGCAGATCACTCGCGAGTGACGGGTGCACGGTCGACAGGCCTGCGGTGTCCGACAATGCAAGCCGACACCGGTACGGGATCGAGGTCGCACGGAACGTGCCCGGATCGCTGGCCGGGCCGATCGGTGCCACGCACCGCTCGACAGGCTTCGACTACCGTGGCACCCGTGACGAGGACGCTCCGGCCGGACACCGTCCGGGCCGCATCCGGCATCAGGAAGCGATTCGCTTCTCCAGCGACACGACCCGCTTGTGCAGCTCGTCCAGCCGTGCATGCCTTGCCGCGGTGCGTCGCCAGGCGCCCACCTCCTGCATCGGCGTGCCCGAGGCGTACCCCTGACCCGGCTGCGTGCTCTTGGTGATCACCGACCCGCCGTTGACCCGCGTGCCGTCGGCGAGGTCGATGTGGCCGTTGATGGACACCGCACCGGCGATCGTGCAGCGCTCGCCGATCGTGGTGCTGCCGGCGATGCCGACGCAGCCGGCGATCGCCGTTCCCGCACCGATACTGACGTTGTGCGCGATGTGCACCAGATTGTCGATGATCACGCCATCGTGGATCTCGGTGTCGTCCAGCGCCCCCCGGTCCACGCAGGTGCCCGCCCCGATCTCCACGTCGTTGCCGACCACGAGGCGCCCGAGCTGATGGATGCGAGTCCACCGTCCGCCGTCCGGCGCGAAGCCGAAGCCATCGGAGCCCAGCACCGCCGACGCCTGGACCACGACCCGGTCACCGATGTGCACGTCGTGATAGACCACCACGTTGGGGTGCAGCAGGCAGTCGCTACCCACCGTCGCCTGCTTGCCGATGAAGCAGCCGCCCATCACGCGGGTGTCCGGACCGATCCGGGCCCCGCTCTCGATGACCGCGTTCGCACCGACGAACACGCCTTCCGCCAGCTCGGCGGATGCGTGGACGCAGGCCGACGGGTGGACGGACGGTGCCTCGTGGAGCAGTTCCTCGAAGGCGGCGGATATCCTGGCGTAGGCCAGGTAGGGGTCGGCCACGACGATCCGGTGCCCCGCGAACAGGTGCGCCAGGTCCCGACCGAGGATCATCGCACCGACCCGCGAGCGTTCCAGGGCGTCCGCATGGCGGGTGGACACGATGAAGGACAGGTCGTTCTCGGTCGCCGAGGCGAGCGAGGCGAGCCGGGCCACCTCGAACGTCTCGCTGCCCAGCAGCTCGCCGTCCAGCGCCTTCGCGATCGCGCCGAGTTTCATCGCCAGGGTGCCCGGTGCAGCGTCACGTCGGTCTGCCGGTGGCCTCCGGCGTCGCCACGCGGGTACCGCTCGGGAATGCCCGCGGCATCGATCATCTGTTCCCACCCGATGCCTGTCATCACTTCAGTGTATCGAACCTGACGGCACTGGCTCGTGCAACCGTCAACGCCTGAGCACCACCGCCGCCCAACGCCCCAGGTTCACCAGGTCCGACAACGCCCGCGCCACGTAGGTCAGCGCCGCGGCCCGCAGCACCTCGCGCGCCGCGGGCAGGTCCGCATCGTCCAGGTACTCGCCCTCGACCAGCAGCGGCAACGCCTTCGCGAAGCTTGCATCCCATTCCATCGGCAGCACGATCGCGTGCGCGAGCGTGCCGAACAGCTGCAGCGCGATGCTCAGTGCCACGATCGCGACGATGGCCCCCGGCGAGCGCGTCAGCAGGCCCACGAACGGCAGCAGCGCAAGGATGAGGATGCCTGCCCGCGTGGACGCCGCCGCGATCGGGCCCCAGCGCTGGCGCAACCGGGTCACGGGCTCGCCGCGTGCGTACTGGATGGCGTGCCCGACCTCGTGGGCCGCGACGGCGACAGCGGTGAGCGATCGGCCGTCGTGGTTGTCGGGTCCGAGACGCACGGTGCGCGTGGCGGGATCGTAGTGATCCTTCAGGGCGTCGGTGCGCTCGACGGTGACGCCCTCGAGTTCGAAGCGGCGCGCCAGATGCTCGACAAGCTCCGCCCCGGTGCCCGGCAGGTCCGCACGGTCGGCGCCGTGACGACGCATGCGGCTGCGCACCCACAGGCTGGGCGCCCAGGAGAGCAGGGAGACGAGGACGATGAGCAGGACGTAGGGCACGCGGGAATGGACCGTGGGCGGCAGGGGTCGTTCGTACCGACCGATACGGTCCGACGCGCACGGGCCGATGATATGATCATAATCATACTTGATGGAGACCACTCACCGTGCCCAAGCTCAGAGTCACCGTGACGCTGGATGAATCGCTGGTCGAGGCCGCCAAGGCATCGGTGCTTCAGGGACGCAGCGAATCGGTCAGCGCACTTGTCGGCGAGGCACTCGGCGCGCAACTGGAGAACGATGCGCGGTTGCTCGCCCTGCGCGACGCGCTCACCACCTACGAGACGGCGCACGGCGAGATCACGCCGGAGGAGACGGCGGACCTGGAGCATCGCGATCGCCTGGCCATGCAGGTGGCGGGTGCCGGCAAGCGCCGGGCGGGATGACGCTCGTTCTGGACGCCGGGGCCCTGATCGCGCTGGAGCGCGATGATCGCGACATGTGGGTACGTCTGAATGCCGCCCGGGCCAGCGGCACCGCACCCGTGACGCACGGCGGTGTCATCGCACGGGTGTGGCGCGGCGGAACGGGTCGGCAGGCGATGCTGGCAAGAGCCCTGAAGGGTGTGCAGGTCGTGGCGCTCGACGACGAACTCGGGCGCCGTGCCGGCCTGCTGCTGTCACGTGCCGACACGAAGGACGTCGTCGGTGCGGCGGTGGTCGCCCTGGTGCGCGATGGCGATATCGTCGTCACGTCCGACCCGGACGACATCGCGGCCCTCGCCGCCGTCCATGCGGCTCCGGTGCGCATCCTGCCCGTCTGATGCCGGGCAACGGTTCGGCGGTCAGTCCGGCTCGATCCGCCCCCCGCCCTGCGCATCGAACAGGTGCCACCCGCCCTGCTCCACGCGCAGCCCGACCCGCTCGCCCTCGGCCACCCGCGTCTTGCCGGTCACCCGCACCGCCAGCGAGTGCCGCGCACCGTCCACCACCGTCGCCGCCCCGGCGGCTCCCTTGTCCGCATCCCCGGACGGCAGACCGTGCAGCAGCGTGTCGGCGCCCAGCGTCTCCACCGTCACGACCTCGAAGCTGAAGTCCGCCTCCGGCCCGTCGGCAAGCGTCATGTGCTCGGGGCGCACGCCCGCCCTGACCTTGCGCCCGGCGAACGCGTCGAGACCCGGCACGCGCAACGGGATCGTTGCCGCACCGCTGCGCTCCAGCGCCGCACCGCCCGCCCCCACCGTGCCGTCGATGAAGTTCATGCCCGGCGAGCCGATGAAGCTTGCCACGAAGGTCGAGGCGGGCCGCTCGTAGATACCCATCGGCGAATCGATCTGCTCGGCGACCCCTGCGTTCATGACCACCAGCCGGTCGGCCAGCGTCATCGCCTCGACCTGGTCGTGGGTGACGTACAGCGAGGTGATGCCCAGCCGGCGCTGCAACTGCTTGATCTCCAGGCGCATCTGCACGCGCAGCAGCGCATCCAGGTTCGACAGCGGCTCGTCGAACAGGAACACGCTAGGCTGGCGCACGATGGCACGGCCCATCGCCACCCGCTGGCGCTGGCCGCCCGACAGCGCCTTGGGGCGACGCTCCAGGAAGTCGCCGAGCGCGAGCAGGCGGGCCGCCTCCTCGACCCGGGCGCGGATCTCCACCTTGGGCACCTTGGCGATCTTCAGCCCGTAGGCCATGTTGTCGAACACCGTCATGTGCGGGTACAGCGCGTAGGTCTGGAACACCATCGCGATGTCCCGGTCCTTGGGCTCCACCTCGTTGACGCGCCGCCCGTCGATGCGGATCTCGCCCTCGCTCACCGTCTCCAGCCCCGCCACGGTGCGCAGCAGCGTGCTCTTGCCGCAGCCGGACGGCCCGACGATGACGATCAGCTCGCCGTCGGCCACGTCCAGGTCCACACCGTGGATGACCTCGGTACGGCCGTAGCGCTTCTTGACAGCGTCCAGCGTGACGGTCGCCATGTCCGGATGAACCTTCTATTTTTCCGAGTCGATCAGGCCGCGCACGAACAGGCGCTGCATGGCGAGCACCACGAACACCGGCGGCAGGATGGCGAGGATCGCGGTGGCCATGGTCACCGGCCAGTCGCCGTAGTCGTCGGCGCTGGGCAGCATCTGCTTGATGCCCATGACGATGGTGTTCATGTCCGGGTCGGTGGTGACCAGCAGCGGCCACAGGAACTGGTTCCAGCCGTAGATGAACAGGATCACGAACAGGGCTGCGATGTTGGTGATCGACAGCGGCAGCAGGATGTCCCGGAAGAAGCGCATCGGCCCGGCCCCGTCCATGCGCGCCGCCTCCACCAGCTCGTCGGGCACCGTCATGAAGAACTGGCGGAACAGGAACGTCGCGGTGGCCGAGGCGATCAGCGGCAGGATCAGGCCCGCGTAGCTGTTGAGCAGCCCCAGGTTCACCGCCACCTGGTAGGTCGGCACGATGCGCACCTCCACCGGCAGCATCAACGTGGCGAAGATGGTCCAGAAGCACAGCATGCGTCCGGGAAAGCGGAAGTAGACGATCGCGAATGCCGACAGCAGGGAGATCACGATCTTGCCGATGGCGATGCCGAGCGCCATGACGGTGCTGTTGAACAGCATGCGTGCCACCGGCGTGCGCCCCTCGTGCCCGAACAGCGCGGCGCTGTAGTTCTCCACCAGCTGCCCGCCCGGCAGCATGGGCAGCGGCGGGCGCACGATCTCGGCCTGCGTGACGGTGGAGCCGACGAAGGTCAGCCAGATCGGCAGGCACATCAGTGCCACGCCGATCATCAGAAGCGCGTGCACGGCGATGGTGCCGAAGCGGTTGTTGGTTACCACCGGCGCACCGTCACCATTCTCATGGTCATGGCCATCAGCGAGGCCATCAGTAGTGCACCCGCCGTTCCACGAAGCGGAACTGCACCACGGTCAGCAGGCCCACGATCCCCATCAGCACCACCGATTGCGCCGCCGAGGAGCCCAGATCCTGGCCGACGAATCCGTCGGCGTACACCTTGTAGACCATGATCATCGTCGACTGGCCCGGCCCGCCGAGCGTGATGGTGTGGATGACGCCGAAGGTCTCGAAGAAGGCGTAGACCACGTTCACCACCAGCAGGAAGAAGGTGGTCGGTGACAGCAGCGGGAAGACGATGGTGCGGAAGCGGTGCCAGGGCGACGCCCCGTCGATGGCCGCCGCCTCGATCAGGCTGCGCGGTATGGCCTGCAGGCCTGCCAGGAAGAACAGGAAATTGTAGCTGACCTGCTTCCAGGACGAGGCCAGCACCACCAGGCCCATCGCCTGCTCGGGATCGAGCACATGGTTCCAAGTGATGCCGATCGCCTTCAGCCAGTAGGACACCAGCCCGATCGAGGGGTTGAACATGAACAGCCACATGACGCCGGCGATGGCCGGTGCCACCGCGTACGGCCAGATCAGCAGCGTGCGGTAGACGCCCGAACCCTTGATCACCCCGTCGGCGAGCACCGCGAGCAGCAGCGCCACCGACATCGACACCAGCGTCACCAGCGCACTGAAGATGGCGGTGGTGACGAAGGATGCGCGGTAGTAGCGATCCGAGAACAGGTACTCGAAGTTCTCCCAGCCGACGAACTCGGTGTACAGGCCGAACGGGTCGGGCAGCTGCGCGGACTGCACCACCGCCTGGCCCGCGGGCCACAGGAAGAACACCGCGGTGACGATCAGCTGCGGCGCGACCAGCGCGTAGGGCAGCCAGCGGTGCTCGAAATAGACGCGCTTTTCCATCGCTCGGGACGGCTCGTCAGGACGGCAGGGGCGGCACGGATCCGGTGATCCGCACCGTCAGTGCCCGCCCGTGCCGGATCCGCTCAGCGCGACGTGCGCTCGAAGCGGCGCAGCAGCTCGTTGCCACGCTCGTCGGCGGACGCCATCGCCTCCTCGGCCGTCTTGTCGCCGGCCCACACCGCTTCCAGCTCCTCGTCGATGACGCCGCGGATCTGGTCGAAGTTGCCCAGCCGGATGCCCTTGGAGTTGGCGGTCGGTGCCTTGCCGGTCATCTGGACGATGGCGATGTCGGTGCCGGGATTCTCCTCGTAGAAGCCGGACGCCTGGGTCTGCTCGTAGGCGGCCATGGTGATGGGCAGGTAGCCGGTGTCCTGGTGCCACTGCGCCTGGATGTCGGCGGTGGACAGGAAGTTCAGGAAATCGGCAGCGGCTGCGTACTCGTCGTCGTCCTTGCCGGCCATGACCCACAGCGAGGCACCGCCGATGATGGTGTTCTGGGGGGCGCCACCGACGCCTTCGTAGTAGGGCAGCGGCCGGATCGAGAAGTCGAACTCGGCCGAGGCCTTGGTGTTGGCGTAACCGGCGGAGGATTCGGTGAACAGCGCGCACTCGCCCGAGTTGAAGCGGGCGCCGCCCTCGTTGCGGCGGCCGCTGTAGACGAAGCGCCCGTCCTGGGCCCACTCGCCGAGAGTCGCCACGTGGGTGGTCTGCGCCTCGCCGGCGAGCCCCAGCTCCGCGGTGGCGCCGGCAAAGCCGTTGTCCTCGCTGGCGAACGGCACGTCGTGGTAGGCGGACAGGTTCTCCAGGTGGATCCAGGACTGCCAGGCGGTGGTCATCGGGCAGTCATTGCCGGCGTCCTTGAGCTTGGCGAGCACGGCACCGACCTCGTCCCAGGTGGTGAGCGGCATGTCGGCGGCGTCGGCCGCGGCCAGCGCGTCCTCGTTGACGTACAGCACCGGCGTGGAGCTGTTGTACGGCAGCGACAGCATCTGCCCGCCGGTGGTGGTGTAGTAGCCGGCGACGGCCGCCAGGTAGATGGAGGGGTCGAAGTCCTTGCCGGTCTCCTTCATCAGTTCGTGCACCGGCTTGATCGCACCCTTGGCGTTCATCATGGTGGCGGTACCGACCTCGAACACCTGCAGCAGCGTGGGCTGCTCGTCGGCGCGGAAGGCTGCGATGCCGGCGTTCAGGGCCTCCGAGTAGTTGCCCTTGTTGGTGGCGACGACGGTGTGCTCGTCCTGGGAGTCGTTGAACTTGGCCACCTGCTCGTCGAGCAGCTCGTTCAGGCGACCCGACATCGCGTGCCAGAACTGGATCTCGGCGGCGGCGGCGGGCGTGGTGAACGCGGCGCTACCGAGGGTGAGCGCGACGGCGGTGGCGGCGAGAGAACGACGGATCGGCATGGAGAGGGTCCGGTGCGAGCGGTTGAAGGGATCGCGGCCGTCTCGACGTCCGGCAATAACGGGGGCGTGACCGACCGATTCCGCCAGTACAACACTTTCATGAATCGCAGTCCACAACGGGTGCACCGGTCCGGAGGGTGAGGCACGGTGGCACCGGCGATCAGCTCGAACGCTCGCTCCCGGATACCGGCGGCGGAATCGAGTAGGTCCCGGTGGCGTGGGCGACGGCCTGCCCGGGGCCGTTCGCCTCGCTCCATATCGACACCTCGCCCACCGCCAGGCGCTTGCCGAGCTTGAGCATGCGCGCCTCGGCGATCAGGTCACCGGGGGCGGGCTTCCTGAGGAAGTTGATCGACAGCTGGGTGGTGACCGCCAGCTCCACCGGCCCGATCTGCGCCAGTACCAGGGCGTACAGGGCCGCATCGGCGAGCCCCATCATGATCGGGCCGGCGATCGTGCCGCCGGGGCGCAGCAGGTGTTCGGCGTACACCACCCGCAGGCGCACCACGTCCCGCTCGATCGCATCGACCTCGATGCCCATCATGGCCGCGAACGGCAGGCGCTCTGCGCTGATGCGCCGGAAGGCGTCGACATCGATCAGGGCCGAGCCGCTCGATGACCGCCCCACACCCACCCCCTTGCCTCGGCACCCGTCACGGCAGCGCACGAGGATAGCAGCGAGCCGGTCTGTCGCACCCCGGGCCTGGAGATCGACGTCAGGGTGGCGTAGACGGCGTCGGCTCGTCGCCTGGCCGAAAACGGCGGAGCAGGCCCTGTCAGTCGACCACGGGATCCATCCGGACGGCAAGCCTCACCAGCGCCGTTCGTCCGACGACGCCGGCCTTGCGATAGACCTGCGAGATCTGTGTCTTGACGGTATCGACACTCGTCGAGCGGTGCGCAGCGATCGCGGGCATGCCGAGCCCCAGCACCAGCAAGCGGCAGACGTCGGACTCGGCTCCGCTCAGCCCGCAGGCCAGAGCCAGTCTCGCCGTGTCCACGGACCGGTCCGATTGCGGGTCGATGATCATGACCATCACCGCGGCAAGAGAACGATCCAGTTCTGCCAGTCCATCGCGCAGCGGGGTCACCTCGATCAGCAGGGGCAGGCGCGTATCGTCCAACGGTACCGTCAGCTGGCGGGCCGGGTCACCGGGCGCGCCTGCCGCTGTCAACGCGAGTGTCGCGCAGCACGAGCGCAGGTGACGGTGTGCATCATTGTCGACCAGGGCGATCCGCCCCGACGCATCGCGACGCACGCCGTCGCCGCGATCGAGGATGGCTTGCGCCGCGGTGTTCGCCACGATCACGTCACCCGTCGCCGAGACGATCGCCATGCCGATGCGAACATGGTCGAGCGCGGTCAGCACCGCGGCGTGCAACCGGAACAGTCGCTCGTACAATCGGCCGAACTCCAGCGTCTTGGCCACGTGCGGCAGATAGGGGCGCACGCGCTCGAGGCGATCGTGCGAAACCGGCTCGGTGCCTGCGCCGAACTGGAAAGCCACGCTGTAGTACCAGGCCGCGTTGCCGTTCAAGCGTGCCGCGGCCCTGTGATGAACACCGGCATATTCGATCAGGTACCGCGCATCCTCGCGATCGTTCGGGCAGCGGAACCGCGCATCCTCGTCCCAGGTTCCCTTGAAGACCTGTTCCGGGAACTCGCGCAGGGCGGCAAAGGCCGGGGCTTCGTGGTGCGACAGGTACCGTTGGTAGTGAACCAGCTTCTCCGGTGGCCATCCGCGCCAGAGTTCGCTCCCGGCCGAGATCGTCCATGGCACCTCTGCGTCGGTGTCGCTGAGCAACAGGATGCAGCCTGCGGAATCGACCGCTTGCGCCAGTCGATCGACAACGGAAAGCCACGCACTTCGCTGCGTGGCAGCGGTGTAGATATCGAGTACAAGCTCCGCGTCGAACTCTCGTGACGTGATGTCGGATCCATCCAGGTAGGCCGGCAAACTGACGACTACCCGTCACTATAGGACAAGTCAGGTCCTTGTCAGCGCGGATTGCACTACCCGATCAGATAGTGCGGCGCGACATCCGTGCACGTCACGTTCGACACACGACGCCGTACGCAGCCCGCCACCATCAGCGCCATGAGCGAGACGACAACGATGGCCGATCGCATCAGGGTCGTCGCACGGCGACCGGCTCATGGTCGTATTGCAGCCCCTCGTCGTAGTGGATCCGGAAGGTGCGCACCTCGCCGAACCCGGTACTCCAGGAGGGGGCGGCCGCTGCCGGAAGCAGGCGACGCCCGAAACAGCGCCGGCCCTTCATTCGATGTCGTAGGCGAACGAGACGCCGGTGCCGCGTTCCCGGGTAGCGAACAGCTGTGACGCCGTCCGCTCCAGCACCTGGCAGTCGGTCGGACGTCGCATCGCCGACGCCGAACCTGCGGTCAGGGTGCGACACCAGTAGCCGTCGGTGAACACCCAGGTTCCCGCTAGGGAAAGTCTGAACAAGTAGGGGTGTTTGGGCGACAATGTCGCTCAGGTACTGACACGTCCAACGAGCCGATCACCTCATGGCACGCAAGGTCGAACGAGACGAGCACGGCAACAAGCTGCCCCGGCGCACTCGTCGAGAGCGCTTCCTGAACGAGATGGATGCCGTGATCCCCTGGGCGCGCCTGGTCGCGCTCGTCGAGCCACACTACCCGAAGCCCGGCAACGGGCGCCCGCCCCAGCCCTTGGAGACGATGCTGCGCATCCACTTCCTGCAACAGTTCTTCAACCTGTCGGACCCGGCGGCCGAGGATGCGCTGCACGACTCACGCTCGATGGCCCGCTTCGCCCGGGTCAGACCCGACACCACCGGCGCACCCGACGAGAGCACCATCCTGCGCTTTCGCCACCTGCTGGAGCGCTGTGATCTCGGCGAGGCGATCTTCGACACCATCAACGCCCACCTGGGCGAGCGGGAACTGATCGTGCGCTCGGGCACGATCGTGGACGCCACCCTGATCGCCGCCCCGCCCTCGACGAAGAACAAGGACAAGGCGCGCGACCCGGAGATGCGCCAGACCCGCAAGGGCCGGCAGTGGTACTTCGGCATGAAGCTGCACGCGGGCACCGACCCGAACGGCATCGTGCACACCGTGACCGGTACCGATGCGGCGCAGTCCGACATCGGCCAGCTGGAGCGCCTGCTGCACGGTGAGGAACGCGAGCTCTACGGCGACCAGGCCTACTGGAGCGGCTTTCACCGCGACTGCGCAAGAGCGTCGGGGGTGCGCTACCGGGTCAACCGCCGAGCGGCCCCGGGCAAGGAGCTGACCGAGCGGCAGAAGCAGCGCAACCGGTTATGCTCGATCCGGCGCGCGAAGGGCGAGCACGCCTTCGGGGTGGTCAAGCACCTGTGGGGGTTCACGAAGGTGCGCTACCGCGGGATTGCCAAGAACCTGGGCCGGGCGCACGTGGCGTTCGGGCTGTCGAACCTGTACCGGCTGCGCGGGGCGCTGCTCGGTGGGTGAGACGGCGCCGAGCCGCCGAGCAGGCACGCCGGACAGCCCGGCGAGCCGTTCGAGCGCGCCTGAAGCCGTGGCTGCGCAGGTTCTGCGAAGTGGTTCGATCCCGTCGGGCTGTTCTCGCAGACGATGCGTCTCGATGAAATACAAGATTGTTACTACTTCAGACTTTCCCTAGCCACCGGCGCGTCGGACACCGGCTCGGCGCCGATGTGGGCATCGAGCGCTGCGATCAGCTCGGCGTAGTCGCCCCGGTCCGTACCTTCCGACTCGACGTGATCGAGCAGGGTCCGGATCGCGTCGACCATGTCGAGCAGGGTGCTCGTCATGTCGCTCGTCAGCCGCAGTTCGCCGTCGCGCAACTTGACGAGCAGGTTCTCGCCGGCGTGAGCAACGCCTTCCAGCGTCTTCAGATCGAAGAAGCCGCAGGTGCCCTTGATGGTGTGGATAGTGCGGAACACCGCGGCGAGGATGTGCAGCGCGTCGGGCGTGTGCTCGAGCTGGACGAAATCGCCATCGAGCCGATCGAGCCCCTCGCGGCTCTCAGCGATGAATTCAACGAGCACGGCTTTCAGGCAGACGTGGTTCGTGGCCCATTCGCCCCGGCTTCGGATCGGCGGCGCTGCCGCTGCCGATCCCCCCGCAGGCATCCCAACAGGAATTCCCGACATGTCATCGACTCCCGGTTCCAAGCGCGGCGCCCCCTCGTTCTCGAAGGCCGAGCTCAGAAGCCGCGACCTGGAAGGTCAGATGGCCGCGATCAGCAAGGCGAACGCGGTCATCGAGTTCGAGACCGATGGCACGATCCTCTCGGCGAACGAGAACTTCCTGCAGGCCACCGGGTACGCCCTGGACGAGATCGTGGGCCGGCACCACCGAATGTTCGTCGATGCGGCCGAACGCGAGAGTGCCGAGTACCACACCTTCTGGAACAAGCTGGGCCGTGGCGAGTTCGATGCCGGCAAGTACCGACGCGTCGGAAAATCCGGGCAGACCCTGTGGCTGCAGGCGAGCTACAACCCGATCTTCGCTCCGGACGGCAAGCCGTTCAAGGTGGTCAAGTACGCCACCGACATCACCGAGCAACATGTTCACCAGGCCGATGTCGAAGGGCAGATGGCGGCGATCTGCAAGGCGAACGCGGTCATCGAGTTCGACCTGGACGGCACGATACGCACCGCGAACGAGAACTTCCTGAGGACCGCCGGATACACGCTCGACGAGATCGTCGGCAAGCACCACCGGATGTTCGTCGACCCGGCCGAGCGCGAGAGTGCGGAGTATCGCGACTTCTGGAGCAAGCTCGGTCGCGGCGAGTTCGATGCGGGCAAGTATCGCCGCGTTCGCAAGTCCGGCGAGACGTTGTGGTTGCAGGCCACCTACAACCCGATCTTCGACCCGGACGGCAAGCCGTTCAAGGTGGTCAAGTACGCCACCGACATCACCGAGCAGAGCCTGGCCCAGGCCGATTTCACCGATCTGAAGGATTACATGGCGGCGATCGACAAGGCGAACGCCATCATCGAGTTCGATGTAGACGGCACGATCCGTACCGCGAACGAGAATTTTCTCCGCACCACCGGGTACACGCTCGATCAGATCGTCGGGCAGCACCACCGCCTGTTCGTCGACCCGGCGGAGAGCGTCAGCGACGAGTATCGCGAGTTCTGGACCCGACTGGGACGGGGAAACTTCGAGTCCGGACAGTATCGGCGCTGTGCCAAGGGGGGCAGGGAGATCTGGCTGCAGGCCAGCTACAACCCCATCTTCGCCCCCGACGGCACCCTGTCCCGGGTGGTCGAGTACGCCTCCGACATCACCGCCGAGAAGCGCGGGGCCGTGGAGCTGGACAGCATGCGCGAGGAGGCGTCCCGCATCATGGGCCTGCTCGCCGATGGAGATCTGACCCACAAGGTCGTCGGTGACTACGGGCCGGAGCTGGTGCAGTTGAAGAGCGCCATCAACGATACCGTCGAGCGTCTCGCCGATGTGCTCGGGCAGTTCGGCGACAGCGCGAAGCGTCTGAGCCTGTCCTCGTGCCGGCTCACCACGGTGAACGGCGAGATCCGCGATGCGGCCACCGAGACCGCCACCCAGACCGACATGGTGTCCGCGGCCGCCGAGGAGATTTCCACCAGCGTGGACAGCGTGGCCGCGGCCATCGAGGAGATGTCCGCCTCCATCCGCGAGATCGCCGAGAACTCCTCGGAAGCCGCCCAGGTCGCCAACCAGGCCGTCGAGCTTGCGAGCAATACCGATGCCACCGTGCGCAAGCTGTCGGAGTCCTCGACCGACATCGGTGCGGTGGTCAAGGTGATCAACTCGATCGCCGAGCAGACCAACCTGCTCGCGCTCAACGCCACCATCGAGGCGGCGCGCGCGGGCGAGGCGGGCAAGGGTTTCGCGGTGGTCGCCAACGAGGTCAAGGAGCTGGCGAAGGAGACCGCCAAGGCGACCGACGAGATCAGCCAGAAGATTTCCACGATCCAGAGCGACAGCGAGAACGCGGTCCAGTCGATCAGCAGCATCGGCAAGATCGTCGAGCGCATCAGCGACTTCCAGACGACCATCGCCGCGGCGGTCGAGCAGCAGAGCGCGACGACATCCGACATCAGCCAGTCGATCGCCGAGACCTCGCGCGGCAGTGCGGAGATCGCCAACAACGTCTCGCAGGTGGCCCGCTCCGCCGGGCAGAACCTGGAGAGCGTGGCCTCGGCCCAAGAGACGGCCGCCGAGCTTTCCGCCACCGCCGAGAAGCTGAGCGAGATCGTCTCGATGTTCCGGTTCGAACAGGTGGCGGACGACACCGTCACGCCGCTTCGCAGGGCCGCCTAGCCCGGTTCGGTCGATACCGAACGGGGCACATCCGCAATGCCACCAGGAGACAACACGCCATGAGAGTCATGATTGTCGATGACAGCGCCTCGATGCGGCTTATCGTCAGACGCACGTTGAAGCAGGCCGGCCATGAAGACTGGGAGGTGTGCGAGGCGGTCGACGGCGTCGATGCGCTGGACAAGGTCGACGACTACGACCCGCACCTGATCTTCTGCGACTGGAACATGCCGAACATGAACGGCATCGATTTCCTGCGAAACCTGCGAGCGAAGGAGAACGCGGTGAAGTTCGGGTTCGTCACCACCGAGTCGACCGCCGAGATGCGCGCCGCGGCCAAGGAGGCCGGCGCGAACTTCCTCATCGCCAAGCCCTTCACAGCGACCAGTTTCAGCGCCGCCCTCGGCCCGGTACTCGGGCGATGAGCGCCTATCGCACACCCACCGTCACCGGTCTGGACGGCATGCTGGCGATGGTGGTGGGGGAGGAGGCGACCTCGAAGGCGGCGGGCGACACCGCGGTGACGGCGAGCCACCACGCGGTGTTCGTCGATCGCGATGGCTCACCGGTAGCGACCTGCAGCTGCAACCTCGCGGCCGCGGCCAACCTCAGCTGCGCGCTGTCGATGATTCCACCGGGCGGCGCCGAGGCGATGATCGAGGACAATGCGCTGACGGACATGGCGAACTCGAACTTCTACGAGGTCATGAACATCTTCTCCAGCCTGTTCATGGACGACCGGTCGGGGCATCTGAAGCTTGCCGATGTCGGTGCCGGCGCACCGACGACGGCCCTGGAGAACGCGGAGTCGGCGACCTTCACGCTCGACCTGGACCGTTACGGACGTGGCGGCGAGATCGTCTTCCGCCACGTCTGATCGCTCGAACGCCCTCGGAGGGAGCGGGCCGGAGCTGGCGTACCGGCCCGCCTCGTCGAGCGCTCAGTAGGTCGCCCGTCCACCCGACAGGTCGAACACCCCCGCGGTGGTGAAGCTGTTCTCCTCCGAACACAGCCATTCGATCATGGCGGCTGCCTCGTGCAGTTCGAGAAAGCGTCCGCGCGGGATCTTCGACAGCATGTAGTCGATGTGCTCCTGCGACATCTGGTCGAAGATGCGGGTTCGAGCGGCCGCCGGTGTCACGCAGTTCACCGCGATGTCCCTGTCGGCCTGCTCCTTGCCGAGCGACTTGGTCAGACCGATGACGCCGGCCTTGGAGGCCGAGTAGGCCGACGCGTTCGGATTGCCCTCCTTGCCCGCTACCGAGGCGATGTTGACGATGCGCCCGTAGCCGCGCTCGCGCATGCCGGGCACCACCACCCGGTTGACGTGGAACGTGCCGACGAGGTTGATGTCGACGATGCGCTTGAACTCGTCGACCGGGTAGTCGGCCAGCGGCGCGTTGCTGCCCGCCACGCCTGCGGAGTTCACCAGGATGTCCACGTGGCCGAACGCCTCGACGGTGCTCGCGAACGCACGCTCCACGCCGCTCCAGTCGGCGATGTCGGCTGCCACCGCGATCGCACCGTTGCCCAGCTCCGCGGCACGCGTGCTCGCAAGCGCCTCGTCCATGTCCCAGAGCGCGACGCGCGCACCGGCCTTCGACAGCCGTTCGGCCACCGCGGCGCCGATGCCCTGTGCGCCACCGGTGACGATGGCCGTGCGGTTGTCGAAGCTCATGGCGTTCTCCGTGGATGGCGAGGGGAGCGTTCGGACGAGGGGCGGATCGGCAGCCACTCGGCCGACGGGTCGCTCACAGTACCTTGTCGCGCGGATCGACGCGCGCAGTGCCTCTATCCGTCGAGCATGTGCACGGCCGCATCCGGCACCACCACCAGCTCGAACGTCACGCAGACCGGATTGCACCCCGGGCTCAGGACGCCCTGATGAATCGTGCCGTCCATCGCCACCACGGCGACGTCCAGGTGCACCGGATGGGCAGCGTCGCCGTCGCCGTCAGCGTCGGTACGCGGGTCGAAGCGTCCGGAGCGGATCATCAGCTCGGAGGCGTAGCTGCGCATGGGCGGCGCGGACTCGAACACGGCACCGTTCAGGCTGCCGATGCCGAACAGCTGCGCAGGCCCGGTCCGCAGCTTCTCGCACAGGGACGCGATCGCCTGCGAGACGTCCTGATTGAGGCGCAGCGTGGCGAGCACCGCGGTGTTCGCACCGCGCCCGCACGCGGTACGCGGCTCCGGGCAGCCCGGTGCCCGCGACTCGGCACGAAACAGCCTGAAGTTGGTCTCCGTATCGTGGCGCGACTCGAACCCGCCACCGCGCAGGCCGATGCCGGACACCTGGACATCGTCCGCCCCGATGCACCGGTCGGGCAGCATGTGCCCCATCGCGAGCGGCTCGGCATCGGGCCGCCACTGCCCGTGACAATGCACGAACGTCGCCCCGTCGCGCCGGCCGACGATGGCCACGGCCCGTTGCACCGTCACCCCGCCCGGCGGTATCTCGGTCTCGCTGTACCAGGCCGCGTGTCCAGGCTCCGGCGATGCCGCGGGCATCACGTAGCTGAACGGGTCGAGCCGGGCGATGTGCAGGTCGATGCAGGCCGCATCGCATTCGGCCTCGTCGAGCCCCCGCGCCAGCCCCCGCTCGATGCTCTTCCCCGCGTGAAGATCGAACCTCAGCGGTACGGCCTCGGCCCGTGCCGCGGCGCACCGTTCGACCGCCACCGGACCGGGGTGCGAGATGGGCGGCAACAGGCTCATGACGCTCCCCGTGCCGTTCCGGAAGGTTCGATCAACCCCTGTTCCTCCAGCATCCGACGCACCAGCTCCTTGGTGATCCGATGTTCCGAGCACGAACCCCTTCCTTCAGGGAGGGAATACGCGAGGCGTTAGAGCAGCCGTCGCGTATACTGCAAAGCACAGTACGACGTCGATCCCGGAGAGGTTCTCGACGCTGCGCCATGTGCCACGAGAAGGAGCCCGTGACCGCCATCGATCCTGTTTCGAAGCACGTCCGAACGCTGAGGTTCCGCGTCCGGGACAAGCATGCCGTCGAACTGTCCCGGCAGGCACGCGCGGTGAACTTTTGTCTGGAATTACCTCAACGAGCTGTCGTCGCGAGCGATCGCCGAGCGCGGCCTGTTCCTGTCGACCTACGATCTGCATCCCTACACCAAGGGGGCAGGCAAGGAGCTGGGCCTGCACTCGCACACCGTGCAGCGCGTGAATGCGACCTACGTGCAGGCACGCGTGCAGTTCAAGAAACGCAAGCTCGCATGGCGTAAGTCCGGCGGTGCCCGGCGCTCACTGGGTTGGGTGCCGTTCAACACCGGGCACGCAATGTGGAAGAACGGGCAGGTGTTCTTCAACGGTCGGTACTACCGGGTGTGGGAGGGCGGCTACCAGCCGAGCGGATACGCCTTTCGTGCCGGTTCGTTCTCGGAAGATTCGCGCGGTCGCTGGTACTTCAACGTGGCCGTCGAAATCGAGGTTGCGCCGAGTGCCGGCACGTCGGCCGTCGGCATCGATCTGGGGTGCAAGGAGGCGGCAACGCCCAGCGAGGGCGAGCCGTTGCACGGGCGCTGGTACCGGGCCGAGGAGGCAAGGCTCGGTATCGCGCAGCGAGCGGGCAAGAGAAAGCGTGCGAAAGCCCTTCACGCGAAGATCAGGAACCGGCGCAAGGATGCGCTGCACAAGGAATCAACCCGCCTCGTTCAGCAGAACGGTGCGGTGTTCGTCGGCTCGGTGAGCCCGAAGGCGATCGCGAAGACCTCGATGTCGAAGTCTTCGCTCGATGCCGGATGGGCCACCTTCAAGACCCTGCTGGAATACAAGTGCGCTGGCGCAGGCGTGGTCTACGAGTGTGTCGACGAGCGGTACAGCACCCAACGCTGTTCGTGCTGCCGGGAGATTCCCGACAGCAGTCCGAAAGGTAGGGCAGCGCTTGGAATGAGGGAATGGACCTGCTCCGGCTGTGGAGCCCG
>Ga0209831_1000570_pt1 | contig 35682 bp, 36 predicted proteins | sample Maine_Asex4_meta_FD_187451 | JGI IMG/M metagenome (GOLD analysis project Ga0209831, IMG submission 187451) | Marine algal microbial communities from Maine, USA - Maine_Asex4_metaG (SPAdes) (version 2) | ecosystem: Host-associated > Algae > Red algae > Unclassified | place: Maine, USA | collected... | reverse complement strand
GATATACTAACAGACCGAGGACTTGACTAACATTTGTTGTACTTATGAAATAAACTTTCAGGTTTATGCTTTGGTGCCAATAGCACAGTGGAACCACACCGATCCATCTCGAACTCGGTTGTTAAACACTGTAGCGGCAAGAATACTTAAGGGGTAGCCCTTTGGAAAAGTAGCTCAGTGCCAAAGCTATTTGTTAAATATATTTAATCTAATCCACATATTATGCTTGTATTAAAAAATACAAGCATAATATGTGGATTAGATTAACCTTCTATTTTACTATTTTTACTTTGCTTATTGGTTAAATACCTAATAATATTTTCATCAAATCTTAATGACTTTTCAAAAGATTGAACAAGCTTCCCATTTCCTTCATAATTAACTTGTACATAAACACCATCTCTATAATCTTTGATGGAATAACTAAGATGTCTCCTACCTCTATGTTGTAGAATAATATTTTTTGCTCCACCATTGGTCAGCATGCTTTTGTATTCATTTATGATAGATAGAGTCCTATCTTCGTTTAAATCTGATTTCAATAAATAAACAGTTTCATAACAGTTTAGTTTTATTTCTTGGCTATTTTTTGTTTGTATCATGTGTTATCCTTATTATTTATGTACTGTATCCACTAATTTGAATTCTAACCGCTTCTGATATTACAGGTATATTAGAATATTTTCCTTGAAGAGCCTTTACTATTGAATAGGTAATAGTAGATAGTACGAACCAAAACATCATATTACAGACCATTAATCCAATAAAACTAATTCTAAATTCTATAGGAAAAGCTCGAAAAATAGCGCCGAATAGAGAACCAACTAAAAAAAGTAAAATTGATTGCATTGAGTTAAAACGAACTAATTGATGCACAGGGATAGGACTTTTATTTCGTACCAATACATAATAAAGTGCAAAAAAAGTTACTAAGCCTAATATTGCGTGATTCATATAAAAAATTAACATTGGAAGTAGTATTTTTTTATATAGAGGTATTGCCCCCACAGGATAATCAGGCAAAACATACTGGCCAAAGTTTTGGAGTCCTTCAAAAAGTGGCAAGTAATAAGGAATAATTGATACTAAGCGAATACTGAGCCGAGTCTTACTTTCAGTAGTATTAATATGTTTATTTAATGTAATATATTTATATGCTCTTTGAAGAGCTAGTCTCGCAATCACTAATATTAATATAGTGATTATTCCAAATGTAAATAGTCTAATCATGAAAATTTTAATGAGTATCAAACTTTATTAAATTTTGTTATTTGAAAATTATGTCAATAATTTTCAAATAAGTGTTTTTTCCTACTGATTAAGATTGCATTTTTCTTATAAGAGTAAACTCTATTTAATTTAATAAGCTGTAATTGCTATATTCTATTAAAAAACTTACTAAATCTTAAAATAGTTTTTATTAAAAGTATATAGGATTAATAATAATGAAACAATCATTTAGTCTACCACATTTTGTAAATCACAATGACTCATTAGACCTACTCAAAATAAGTGATAAAACTTTTAGTTCTAGATTGATGTTAGGAACAGGTAAATATAAAAATCTAAAAGATGCAATTAACAGTATAAATGCTAGCGGTGCAAATATTGTTACAGTTGCTATAAGAAGAGCCCAAAATACCAAAAATCTAGGCCGCACTAATCTTATTGATGGTCTGGACTGGTCTAAATTATGGATGTTACCAAATACGGCTGGCTGTGAAACTGCAGAAGAGGCAGTTCGTATAGCTTCTTTGGGAAGAGAAATAGTCAAAAAATTAGGTCAATCTGATAATAATTTTATTAAATTAGAAGTCATACCAGATTCTCGCTATTTATTACCTGATTCAATAGGTACATTAAAAGCTGCTGAATATCTAATAAATAAAGGCTTTGTGGTAATGCCATATATTGGCCCAGACCCAGTATTAGCAAAACAACTTGAAAATATTGGTTGTGCTACAGTGATGCCATTGGCATCCCCAATAGGCTCAGGTAAAGGTTTGAAAAATCTTCTTAATTTGAAAATTATTATAGAAAATGCAAAAATTCCTGTTATTATAGACGCAGGAATTGGTACTCCAAGCGAAGCAGGGAAAGTGATGGAGCTTGGTGCTGCCGCAGTGTTAGTTAATACCGCAATTGCTCGTGCAGAGAATTCTCAAACAATGGCCCGAGCTATGAGTCTTGCTGTACAATCTGGTAGGCTAACTTATATTGCTGGTCGAATGCCGATAAGTGAAAAAGCGGAGCCTAGTTCTCCTATATTAGGTATATCTAAATAATGCATTTCAGGAATAAAAGATTTGATCTTAATAATTGATAACTACGATAGTTTCACGTATAATTTAGCACAATGTGTCGGAGAACTAGGGCATGATGTTTTAGTTTGTCGAAATGATGAAATTGATCTTGTAAAGATAAAAAAATTAAACCCTAAAAAAATCATAATATCTCCTGGACCAGGTAAACCAACTGAATCAGGTATCTCTTTAGATATTATTTCTTCGCTTGCTGAATATATACCAATATTAGGTGTTTGTTTAGGTCATCAAAGTATTGGTTACATTAACGGAGGTAGTATAATTAAGGTGCCACAAATTATGCATGGCAAAACGTCTCAAATATATCATGATAGAGAGGACTTATTCATAAATTTACCTAATCCATTTATTGCAACTAGATATCATAGTTTGATTATTGATAGATCCGATTTTCCTATTAACTTAAATATAACAGCTTGGACAGACAATAACATTATTATGGCTTGTCGTCATAAAAAGTATAAAATGTTAAGAGGGATACAATTTCATCCAGAAAGTTTATGGACAGTTTGTGGTCAACAACTTTTGAAGAATTTTTTAGATAGTGATTAAAATAATCTTCATATTTTTGAACTTCTGATAGATATTTGTAATAATTCTTCTTCAAATGTTAATTGAGCTCTATTTGTTACTCCACCTATATAGAAAACATGTTTCTTTTCTATAATCCATATCTGAGAATAAGAAATATAGCTAGCGCTAACACTTGTTATTAGAAAGAAAAAACTAGTATAAACAATTGGAAGCCCAGGATCGCTTTTAATTTGTAAGCCAGTACTTGGTATAATACTTAAAAATGCAATATTATTATTGTCAATAAGATACCTTTCTCCCATATTAACAGACATGATTTTTTCACCGCTTTTGTTATACAATGTTGCTTGTTTCTTCAAGTCTTGTAAGATAAGAGAAACCTGACTATCCTGATCTTGAGAAATTAATCCTACCCAAATCTTATTATTATTAGGTAAAAGAACTTGTTTTAAAGGAATCTGTAGCGTGTCAGTATTATTAATTTTAATTCTAATTGCAATAATGTCCCAGTCCGTTTGATAAATTGTTAAACCTTTAAATCGTAATGGGGAGTTTACGTAGATTGTTGAACGTTTTAGTTCTTTTCCTTTTGTATTTAATATAGAAATGTCTGAAAAAAATTGACTTATAGAATTATCTTGATTGTATTCTATTATGAAATTATTAACTCTAGCAGAAAAATTTTGAGGAATATAGCTGAATTTACCCGAAGCAATAATATTTTGTAGGCGAAATAATTCTCCGGATGGAACCATTTCTTGTGCACTGAAACCACTAACCAGGCCTAACACTGAACCAATAAGTAGTAAAATAATACTTGCGTGTACAAAAATAGGAGCCAATCTACCGAGTAATCCTTTGTACCCGTAAATAGAGTTCCCCTGTTGAAATGTATGGTAATTAAACTTTTGAAGACATGAAGCTAATAAGTGTATTTTAGTTTCCTTAATTTCTTGACTTCCTGTGAATTTTTTAAATTGATTAGGATTTTTATAGAAGTACCATCTTCTTGCATTTTGTAAAGATGGTATTTGTCTTGATAAACTACATATAAATAAACTAAGACTAAAAATAAATAGTAAGGTCAAAAACCACCATGTTGTATAAATATGGTTTAAGCCAAATAATTCTATATTTTTCCAGTTTAAAATAGTAAGGTGCTCATCAGAGATATTATAATGTGTATGATAAAAATCTATATCTTTATTCTGCTCAATAATAGTTCCTATAATGCTAAAGCTTGCAATAACTAACAGAAGTATTATAGAAAATTGCAAATTACTGAATAATCTTAATAGATACCACCGAACATCTTTTTTATTGAATCTTAAATTAATTTGCATTTTATTCGTAATATTAAAAATTTATTTTTTATCAATTATCCTCTAGGTTGTTTCCGTAACTTAATATAGAAATATTGTATATATTTTAACTAATTAAAGAATTCGTACCTTCAATCTTGTAAAAGGGCTTAAATCATTTAGCTTTATTATTTGAGCTAATTCAATTATGCAAAGATTAATTTAGATTTTTAACGCCTAAAATTTGTATACTAGCTAAGTTATTATGTTTATTATTAAATTAATAATGTATGGAAATTTTTTCAAATAATTTTTAATACTTGAAAATGCTAGAAAAGAGTGAAAAAGTGCCTGCACTCAGCAATATTGTGCCGCTAAATGGAGCCCATAGATTATTAAAAAAAGGATTAGATCCAACTGTTAGAAATCTAGAAGAAAATAGACTACCAATAATAATTGGAAAAATATAACCTATGCTGTAAATTAATATAAAAATTAGTCCAATAAATAACTTGTGACTAGAGTTAATCCAGATTAACAGCGTCACAAAAATAGGTGTGCTACACGAAGAAATTGCTAATCCAATTCCTATACCACTTAAATACATTTTTATATTCTGATTATTATTATTAATTTTTGTATTTATTTTATTATTGCTAAGAGGTACAAGATTAAGTAAACTAAATCCCATATATATAATAACTAATGCGGAAATTATAGGGATTCCATTGAAAAATTTTGAATATGTTTTTGCTAATAAAGTTGCTATTAAGCCTAAAGTTGTAAAACTAGAAATACTACCTAAACAAAAGAAAAATAAATTTTTTAATTTATTTATTTGACTTAATTCCTGGCTTTCTCCAGATATATACACAATACAAATAGGTAATACTGAAATTAAGCAGGGACTACAGCTAGTAAATAATCCAGAAACAAAAACAAAACTAAAGCTAGCTAGATTTAGATGATTTAATTGATTTAGTGTAATATTGTTAATTAAATGTTGGCCGTTATATAAAAGAACATCAAGCTTCATTTTTTATTACTATATATAAAAATTTTGAGATGGATTGGATCTCCCCAGGTAGGACTTGAACCTACGACCAATCGGTTAACAGCCGATTGCTCTACCACTGAGCTACTGAGGATTATAAATACATTTACTCATTATATCATAATATTAGAAATAATGAGCTTTTTATATTTTTTCAGCTAAAAAATTGGAAGATACAAATAAAGCTTCTTAATGCTAAGTAAACTTTACTTATATCTAGTTAATTATTATTTATTTAAACAGTAGCAAGATCATTGACCATTCCTAAGAACAGAGCTGGATCTCCAGCTTTTGGTCTTTGTTCCTGAGGTCTGAACTGACGCACAGGTCCTTGCCAAATAAATTGTGGCATGCCGAATTTTTCTTTAAAATCTGCTCCATATCTTGGAGTTTTGAGGTTAAAAGGCATTTCTCCTTTACTACGTTGAGCTATGATTCTTCTTCTTTGATATGGAACAATAGAATCACCGAAATTTTCTTCATACTCATCACTTTCTATTAGTATATTAATAAAGCTTTCTAAACCTTTAGAAGCAATTACAACTGACCATGCTAATTTTTCTCTCTCATTATAAACATCACGACCTAATATTCTTTGCACACAGATTTCAACAAATCTGTAATTGTTATTTACGTCGTAGTTTAACTTCCGAAATGATTCCGATAAAATTAATCCTTTGATAAAATCTTTAACTTTAATTTGATTAAAGCGTAATTGCGATTCTAAATACGGGTCGGATGTACTACTTAGAATTTGGTGTTCGCTGAAAATTTGTCGATAAGCAGCCCAAATTACTTCATCCATTTCTACTGCGCTAGGTAGATTATCTGTGTTATAAGCTCTAGGTTGCTCTTCGCCCGGCGATACCTCATAACCATCTACGCGTTGGTTTTGTGTAGATAGTGAATAGTTGAGTAATGGAATAGACATCTTAAGTCTCCGGAATTACGTCTTTACCTTATACAAGGTATAATATTTATATGATATACTAATACGTTTTTATAAGATGACTTACAACGTCACGTTTCTATAAACCGTATTTTATGAATAATATAGACTAGTTCACAATTGATGATTTTGTGTAACTATGCAAAAAAAAGTATACTACGAAAATCTACTTCGTAACAAAAAAAGAATTTTTATGTTCTATAATTTTTGATATTTCAATAATCTTTCTTTGCAAATGTCAATTTTTATTCAGTATTAATTTTAAAACTAGTCGTAAAATTTTTATATATTATGGATATTTCTAATCAATTAAGTCTTGAACAAGAATTTGAATTAGTCTTATATAAACAAAAAATTGAAACCCTAAACCTTCAGCAAGCTCAAAATCTTCTTATTGAAACATTGAAAACTATGATGCTTAAAGATAATATTATTAAATATGTGGTAAAAAATTCTCACTTGCGTCAGTAAATATTACAGATTATTACTTTGTTAGTTACTATTGTATTAATATATTTTATATTGTACTTTCGATACTAATACATCGGCTTTTCAAACAATTTGACAGTCGAAACAGTGAAGTCCTTCATTATAATAGGGAGAGTTCAATGCTTGACGCATTTTCCAGAGTTGTAGTTAATTCCGACGCTAAAGCTGCTTATGTAGGTGGTAGCGATCTTCAAGCTCTAAAAAAATTCATCGCAGATGGTAACAAACGTTTAGATTCCGTTAATGCTATTGTTTCCAATGCAAGTTGCATCGTTTCTGATGCTGTTTCTGGTATGATTTGCGAAAATCCTGGTCTAATTGCACCTGGTGGAAATTGCTACACTAATCGTCGTATGGCTGCTTGCTTACGTGATGGTGAAATTATTTTACGTTATGTCTCCTATGCTCTTCTTGCTGGAGATCCTTCTGTGCTAGAAGATCGTTGTCTTAATGGCTTAAAAGAAACTTACATCGCTTTAGGTGTACCTACTAACTCTTCTGTTAGAGCTGTTAGCATTATGAAAGCATCTGCAGTTGCATTCATTACTAATACTGCTTCTCAACGCAAAATGGCGACAGCAGATGGTGATTGTTCTGCTCTAGCTTCTGAAGTAGCTAGCTATTGTGATAGAGTAGCTGCAGCTATCAGCTAAAAGTTTGGAATAATTTCAAAACGTAAGTTTTAAAAGTATTTTATAAAAGTACTTAATCCATTTAGGAGAAAAACATGAAATCAGTTATTACTACTACGATCAGTGCAGCAGACGCTGCTGGTCGTTTCCCGTCCAGTTCCGATCTTGAATCTGTTCAAGGTAACATCCAACGTGCAGCAGCTAGATTGGAAGCAGCTGAAAAGCTAGCTAGTAACCATGAAGCAGTTGTTAAAGAAGCAGGCGATGCTTGTTTTGCTAAATACTCTTACTTGAAAAATCCAGGTGAAGCTGGTGATAGTCAAGAAAAAGTAAACAAATGCTATAGAGATGTAGATCATTATATGCGTCTAGTTAACTACTGCCTAGTTGTTGGTGGTACAGGTCCAGTAGATGAATGGGGCATCGCTGGTGCTCGTGAAGTTTACCGTACTCTAAACCTACCTACTTCTGCTTATGTAGCATCTTTTGCGTTTGCTCGTGACAGACTATGTGTTCCACGTGATATGTCTGCTCAAGCAGGTGTTGAATATGCTGGTAACTTAGACTATATTATCAACTCTTTATGCTAATATAATATACTAATTTATTTTAGTATTTAAAAAAAAGCAAGCAACTATAATTGCTTGCTTTTTTTTTACTTATATTACTATTGATTTTCAATATAGTTGTATACTTAGTTTTACCATTCAAAATAAGTATCGGAGTTAAAAATGAATTTAGAAACAATGCAAAGTTCTTCTGTGAATTTTGCATTTGGTGGCTTGCTTACTGCGATGCTAGTTTACTGGTTCAGCTTAGCTTTTCCAGGAATTTCAGGCCTAAATAAATTAGCAGCTCTCATCACATTGCTTGTTAATATTGCGCTTGCATTGACACTTTCTTCTAGATGGGTTGCTAATGGATATTTCCCTTTAAGTAATTTATATGAATCTCTCTTGTTCTTAGCATGGGGATTAACATTTGTTCATTTATTTATTGAAAGTAAAACAAAAAGTAGACTTGTTGGTGCCGTATCAATTCCAGTTGCAATGTTTGTCACTGCGTTTGCTAGTTTGGTGCTTCCAATTGAAATGCAAAAAGCGTCTCCATTAGTACCAGCCTTAAAGTCAAATTGGCTAATGATGCATGTAAGTATTATGATGATCAGTTATTCAATTTTAATTTTAGGTTCATTATTATCTATCTTATTTCTAATCATTACCAGAGGAAAAGATATTAATCTTAAAGGAAGCTCTGTCGGAACAGGTTCTTATACAGTCAAATCTCCAGATGCTAATCCATCCTTTGCATTTTTTAATCAATCTAGAATAGTTCAAGAGCAATCTAATATACTAATTAATAGCACTAGAATGAATTTGTTGGAAAGTATTGATAATTTAAGCTATAGAATAATAGGACTAGGCTTTCCCCTGTTAACAATAGGAATAATTGCAGGGGCTGTTTGGGCAAATGAAGCTTGGGGTTCTTATTGGAGCTGGGACCCTAAAGAGACCTGGGCATTAATAACATGGTTGATTTTTGCAGCTTATTTACATTCTAGAATAACTAAATCTTGGCAAGGAAAAAGACCTGCTATTTTAGCTTCAGTAGGTTTTTTAGTTGTTTGGATATGTTATTTAGGAGTGAATTTCTTAGGTAAAGGATTACATAGCTATGGTTGGCTTGCTTAAATTTTATCCTTAACTACCCAATTAGTTTCATTTAAGGTATATTAAATCTTACTATAATCAAGTTGAATCCTGTATTGTAGTCACCTACAATACAACGCAAATACTCTATATTTGTCAAATACTTTTAATTTTTAATTTTTTATGGATATTTTATTTGTATTATCAGCCGTTCCTCATACCTCTCCTTGGTCTACTCAAGTAGCAATGGTCATGATTACTTGTAATTTATTAGCTATTGTTGCAGGAAGATACGCGATTAAGGTGAGAGGTTTAGGACCATCTATTCCGGTTTCAGGTGTTGAGGGATTTGGCTTGCCAGAATTATTAGCTACAACTAGTCTTGGACATGTTATTGGTGCTGCTTCAATTCTTGGCCTAAGTAATGTTGGTTTAATCTCTTAAAATATTAGACAAATTATTAAGATAGTGCTTTAGTCTAAATGGAAGATTAAAGTACTATCTTTACAAATTACTAAATTTCATAAAAAGCGCCCATTTTTCGAAATTTTTCGTATCTTTGAGTTTTTAATTGACTTTTATTTAGCCTTAGTAAAATATTTAGTTGTTTTATAAGCTCTTCTCTTAAATATTTAGATGCAGATTGATGATCAGCCTGTGCTCCACCAATTGGCTCTGTAAGTATTTCGTCTACTATGCCCATTACTTTCAAATCATGAGATGTTATTTTCAGTGCTTCTGCTGCGGCAAGAGACTCTTTGCTATTTTTCCATAAAATTGCAGCACAAGCTTCAGGAGTTGCTACTGTATATACTGCGTATTCCAGCATAATTATACTATCTCCAATACCAATACCAAGAGCTCCACCTGATCCACCTTCTCCAATAATAGTACAAATTATAGGTACTTCAAAAGAAAACATTTCCCGTAAGTTTACAGCAATAGCTTCACCTTGACCCAGCTCTTCTGCTTTGAGCCCTGCCCAAGCTCCAGGCGTATCAATAAATGTTAAAATGGGCATTCCGAACCTATTAGCATGTTTCATAAGTCTTAAGGCTTTTCTGTAACCTCCAGGAGCAGGCATTCCGAAGTTCCTTGCAACATTTTCTTTTGTTCCTCTACCTCTTTGATGACCAATGAATACAATACTATGCCCATCGATTTTTCCTATTCCACCTACAAGTGCAGGATCATCTGCTCCTCCTCTGTCACCGTGTAATTCAATCCATTCATCTAGAATATTTGGTATATAGTCTAGAGTCGTAGGTCTTTCTGACTGCCTGACTAAATTTAGTCGTTGAAGAGGCGTTAGACTACTGAAAATTTTTTTTTGAAGTTTAGTTAGTTGGTCTTGAAATCGATTTATTTTATTCTCAATGACTTTATCATTTTTAGGAGCTAATCGTTTTAATTCTGTAACTTGACTTTCCAGTTCTGCAACAGGTCTCATGAAGTCAGGGACTGTTAGTTTGCGATTACTAGTAATCATAAAATCTTTTGAATATTAATTTATTTTTTTTCCAATTGTAGCCTAAAAAAATGGCTAATAGATGCCAGATGTTCAGTACAATCTACTAAATTACTGGATAGTTTAAGTATATTGCCTATCATATAATATAGTCCGTAAAATAGTTCAGGGTCATCAAATCTTTGCGAAATTCTAGTAGTAGCGCGTATCAAGTCATCATAATTAAGACCTCTTTCGCCTTGTAAATAATTTAAATGACATATAATTTGCGTGCTATTACAAGTCTTAGATAGCGGTCCTTCTTTTAAAGAAATATATTCTTGATCGGCTATATTTAAGGGAACTATGTCAATAATAGTGTCGTTTAAAAGCCCTGTTTGATTAGTCTCAATTAATGATGCCTTTGGAATAATAGTATTACAAGATTGAATTTCAATACTTGTTAAAATGGTAGACAAAGATTGATTAATTCCCACAACCTTTCCAACAGGTAATCCTCTTAATCTAACAGATGTGCCTTCTTGAATTCCGTAAGCACTATCAAATTCAACAAATACTTTATAGCTTTTGTTTTTGCTACTTCGATTAATAACATGCCATATGCTTACTGAAAATAGTGTTACAATCCCTAAAAAGCATACGCCTAAAAATTCCTTCTTTGTATTTTTATACTGCCTCTTCATAGACTTTTAATTAGGCTCATATATATTATATCTATAATTTAAGCACATGTAGATTAATTTTGAATAATGGCTTAATCAAATTAATAAGAAATTAATTGACGAATTATTTTTGAAGATTTAATAGAATGATTAATATTGTGTTTTATATTATGATTACTGCTAATAGCCGTCCGAATCTCATATATATACATCACCATAGATTTTATGTTTTGTAGGCGTTTAATATTGGCTCCTACTCCTATACCTGATGCGCCGTAAAGAAATGCGATAGGACTAGTTAATGAAGAAACCCCTGAAGCTGAAATAATAGGAAGATGAATTTTACTAGAAATTGCATATGTAGAGGAAAACGTAGAAGCAGATTTTTGAATCAGACTAGATAAATGGTCTATTTGGGAAATACTAGTGCTTTTACCTTCTGTCTGAATCATGTCGACACCAATTTTCTGTAAGTCATATGCTAATCTGATTTGTTCTTCTATTTCTAAAATATGAGGTAAGGTAACGCACAGTGTGGTATTTGGTAGTGAATTTCTTATCTCTTTGCTAATTAATTTAATCTCTTCAGAGTTAAACATGCGTCCTTGTTCATAAAAACAGTCGTAGTTGCCAATTTCTAGTATATTTACCCCAGCTTTTTGACACTTTAGTAATTCTTGTGATTTTACTGCAGAAACACAGATTGGTATTTTACTAACAGATTCTACTTGTTTGATGATATTAGTATCTGCAGCTATGTCTAAATATGTTACTTTAGCTATTTCTGATGCTAATGCCATTTGCTTAATCTGTGGTACATTGAAATTATCTAAGCCAGTTATAACTTTAAGAGCGTTTTGTTTACCCAAATCAGATGAAATTTTTGAAGAAATTGTCATGAATAAGCTTAAGTTAATTATAGTTAATAATCCCAAAGAACAGTTTTAAAATAAATGATCTTTGGAATTATGTTATTGTTATAGGATTGTCTTATATTTAGTAAGCAAGACCCATACTACGAGTAGTTTCTGCTCCAAGGTAAACTCGAACACTTAAAAAGTCTGTGGGACATGCTGTTTCGCATCTTTTACAGCCAATACAATCTTCTGTTCTTGGTGCAGAAGCAATTTGTTTAGCTTTGCACCCATCCCAAGGTACCATTTCTAATACATCGCAAGGACATGCTCTAACGCATTGAGTGCAGCCAATACATGTATCGTATACTTTAACACTATGAGCCATAATAATAAAACTCCAACGGTAATTGAATTGTAGGGTATTTTGTAGGTTGATTAAATAGGATTTGATATTGTTTAAACCAGTTAATATAATATAACTATGAATAACAAATTTTGATAAAAAAGCAAAAGTATTCTGTTTAGTAAGTAGTAATTGTGTTACTTGAATAAGCTGGATTAGTTTCTTCAATATTAGCTTCAGAGGGTGGAACTACTTGCCAAAACTGAGGTAAATATGTATTCCAATTTTCTAATATACTATGAGCCTTTAAGCTTCCAGTTTTAGCAGCGTGATTTTCGATAAGATTTTTAAGCTGTTGTTCCCCAGCTTTAGTAGCTACTCGCTGAACTTTTACAATTTCAGAGTTTACTCGTTCAATAAAATTATTTTCTTCATCTAGAAAATATGCCAGCCCACCTGTCATTCCAGCTCCAACATTTCTACCAGCTTTGCCAAGAACTACAATGGTGCCGCCAGTCATGTATTCGCAAGCATGATCACCAACGCCTTCAACAACACTTTTAGCTAGAGAATTTCTTACAGCAAAGCGTTCACCAGCTTGACCTTGAGCAAATAAATAGCCGCCGGTTGCACCATATAAACATGTATTGCCTATAATTACTTGGTTATTATTTTCATATGTAGTACCAGCAGGAGGCACTATAATAATACTGCCTCCATTCATTCCTTTACCAACATAATCATTTGCTTCACCCATTAGTTTTAAATTAACTCCAGAAGCTAAAAATGCACCAAAGCTTTGCCCTGCAGAACCATAAAAATTTAACTTAATTAGCCCTTTAAATCCTTCATTTCCATACTTTTGTGCAATTACCCCAGATAGTCTTGTTCCAACTGTCCTATTTGTATTAGCAATTTTGAAATGTTTTGCGACTTCATTTTCTAACTTTATAGCATCGCTAATTTCTGGTATTGCTAAAATATCATCATCCATAACAGGACCATTAGTGTGCACTGAATTGAATTTAGTCCATACATGACTATTAATATTAATTATTGAATTTAATTCAATGCCTTTAGTTTTTGCTAAGTTAACATCTGTATTTTTTATTAATAAATGGTTTTGTCCAGTAATTTCATCAAGACTTCTATATCCAAGACTTGCCAAAATTTCTCTAACTTCATTACCTATAAATAAGAAAAAGTTTACTAAGGCTTCTGGAACACCAGAGAATCGGGCTCTCAATTCTTCTCTTTGTGTTGCTACACCTACTGGACATTTGTTCGTGTGACAAATCCTTGCCATAATGCATCCAGTAGCTATCATTGCAATTGTACCAAAACCAAACTCTTCTGCACCCATAATGGCTGCTAAAACTATATCAGATCCAGTCCTTAGTCCACCATCTACTCTAAGAGTAACTCGATCTCTAAGCTGATTTTCTGCTAGTAGCTGATGTACCTCACTTAACCCAAGTTCCCAAGGAGATCCTGCGTGTTTGATAGAGCTTAAAGGAGATGCTCCTGTTCCACCATCATGACCAGATATTTGAATAATATCTGCATTGCCTTTAGCGACCCCAGCTGCAATTGTCCCTATCCCAATTTCTGAAACTAGTTTAACAGAAATTTTTGCAGCAGGATTGATTTGATGTAAATCAAAAATTAGTTGTGATAAATCTTCAATAGAGTAAATATCATGATGAGGTGGAGGCGAAATCAATGGAACGCCTGGTTTGCATTTTCGTAGTGTAGCAATATACGGACTGATTTTTTTCCCTGGTAGCTGACCTCCTTCACCAGGTTTGGCCCCTTGTGCTATTTTGATTTCTAATTGTTTGGCATTCATGAGGTACTCTGGAGTAACACCAAAACGTCCTGAAGCAATCTGTTTAATCGCTGAACTTGCCGTATCTCCATTTTTTAAGCCTTTTAAGTGAGGCAATAAGTCTGAATTACCAGATTTATTAACATCACTTAGTACTTTAAATCGAACAGGGTCTTCTCCACCTTCTCCTGAATTTGATTTGCCCCCAATACGGTTCATTGCGATAGCTAAAGTCTCATGTGTTTCTCTAGATAAAGCTCCTAATGACATACCTCCAGTACAAAATCTGTGTAGGATATTTTCTATACTTTCGACTTCCTCAATCTGAATAGGTGCTTTATTACTCTTCAGTTTTAATAAATCTCTTAAAGCTGTTGGTGGTCTATTTTGCAGAAGGCTTTGATAATTATTATAGTACTCAGGATTATAACCTCGAACTGCTTGGTGCAATGCCTTAGACATGCCCGGGTTATTAATATGATATTCCCCGCCAGGCCTATACTGGACAAACCCATAATTTGCTAGTTTCTTTATTTTAACCTCTGAGAAAGCTTTAGAGTGAATATTGACAGTTTCTTGTCCAAGCTCTTCCATACTTAGTCCGCCAATTTGAGAGGTTGTACCTTTAAATGCAAAGTTAACAACTTCTGAGCCTAAACCAAGAATTTCAAAAATTTGTGCCCCGTGATAACTTGATAATAAAGATATACCCATTTTGGAGAGAATTTTCAGCAGACCAGCTTCTACAGCTTTTTTGTAATTAGCTTGAGCTTCTTGTATATTACAAGCTGGTAGTCTACCTTTGGACATCAGCATTTTTGTTTTTGGATTCGACCACCAATGTCTTGCAGTCTCAAATGCTAGGTAAGGACAAATAGCACTAGCTCCATAACCTATCAAACAGGCAAAATGATGTGTACTCCAGCATTGAGCTGTTTCTACTAAAATAGACGCGTCTTGTCGCAATCCTTTATTAATTAAGTGGTGGTGTACTGCTCCAACAGCTAATAACGGTGGGATGGAAACTTTCTCTGACTCTAGAATCTCATTTTTATCACTCAAAATTAAAACATTACTACCTGAAAGGATCGCTTGACTGGCATTTTCACACAATTGTTCAATTTGTTGCTTAAAATCATTTGGCCCTTTTTCTACTTTGAAAATAGTATTAATACGGGTACAAGATAATTTTGATTCTAAAATTGCATTTAGTTCTCCTTCATTAATAACAGGAGAATCTAATTTAATATGTTTAGCTAAAACAGGCTGATCATCCAATAGATTACTCTTGTGTCCAATTTGAATTGCTAAAGACATCACTAAGCTTTCACGCAATGGATCAATAGCTGGATTTGTTACTTGAGCAAATCTTTGTTTAAAATAGTCATATAAGATGTGAGATTTTTCTGACAGTATTGCTAATGGGATATCGTCCCCCATGCAGAAAGTAGGTTCTTTGCCTTGGCTGGCCATATGTTCAATAACAAGTTCTACATCTTCATTCGTATAACCAAAAGCAGTTTGTAATTGCATTAATTGTTTGCCTTCAACTTGCTGGTCTGAAAAAAAGGCCTGAGGTTTAAGGATCTGCCTAGATTCTTTAAGCAAAGCTCCATATGAAGTCTTATTAGCGACAGATGTTTTGATCTCTTTATTATTTAATATTTTGTGCGAAATAATATCTACAGATATCATTTGTCCAGGACCTAGTCGTCCTTTTGATTTGATATTGCTTGGCTCAACTTTAACTACTCCACTTTCAGAGGAAACAATTACAAGATTATCTTTAGTAATAACGTACCGAGCTGGTCTCAATCCGTTTCTATCTAGTGTTGCACCAATTACTTTCCCGTCAGTAAAGACGACTAAAGCTGGACCATCCCAAGGTTCTTGTAAACCACTATAATATTCATAAAAGTCAGAAATTTCTGTATTTCTATTGAATTCTGGTTGATTTTGAAAAGCCTCTGGAACTAAAATCATCAAAGCTTCTTCTGCACTTCGACCTGAAGCAATCAATAATTCAACAGCCCCATCTAAATTAGCCGAATCGCTATTATCTTTATTGGTTATCGGTTTCAATTCATCAATTCTATCCTTCCATATTTCGCTCTTAAGAAGAGGTTCTCTGGATTTCATCCAGTTTAAATTCCCTAATAGTGTATTAATTTCTCCATTATGCGAAATAAATCTCATTGGTTGTGCAAGAGGCCACTTAGGCATTGTATTTGTACTGAACCGACGATGATAAATGGCAAATGAACTAGTGTATTCTGAATGGTATAAATCTTGATAAAATTGCCCCAGTACAGCAGATCTCATCATTCCTTTGTATATAATTGTGTAACATGATAAAGAGCATACATAAAATTCGTGTGCCCACTCTTTACCATTAATACCAATACATTTTTCAATTTTTTTCCTTACTAAAAATAGCTGTCGTTCTAGCTCATTTTTAGATAATTTGGAGGATCTGCAAAATACTTGTTCAACATGGGGCTTATTTAAATAAGCTTGTCTGCCCAGAACTTCCTCTACAGTTGGAACTAATCTCCATCCTATAACTTCTAAATTCTCTTCCTTTAAAACATTCCCTATAATTTTTTTAGATTCTTGTAGTTTGCTGGCTGGTAGAAATAACATTCCTACACCAATACTTTCATTGGTCTGAATTGTTATTCCTTTATCTTTTAGACTACTTTGAAATAGATTCCACGGAATTGCTGTTGTTATACCAGCCCCATCTCCAGAGTCTCGATCTGCACTGCACGCACCTCGATGCTCCATACAAGTTAATGCTTCTAAAGCTTGTACCACAATTTTATGATTTGCAATATTATTAACATCTGCAATAAAACCTACGCCACAAGCATCTCTTTCCTTTTCAATAGAGACTAAACTGGAAGAATTAGTAAGGTTACCAGTAAGCTGCCTAGATGCTTGTTCTACAATTTTTCGATTAAACATAATATTTTTCAATAATCTAGATAAATAATTTTATTAAATAATAAATGGATGCTACATATTTGTTTGATATTAACATTGTGCTCGATAAGACATGTTGTTTTCTGATTGAGCTATTGTTTTGCTTGTGTTCATACTGCAATTACATAATACTCTTTATTATATATTATCTATACAACGACAAGTGTTATTATATCATCTAAAATGTTTTCATAGCATGAATTGGTAATTCTATTTATATATTTTCTATAGGCTTTATTATGAATCATCACAATTCTTTAGATTCGAGCGATATTACTTACAAAACAGAAGAATTACTAGAAGCGACAACTAATCGATATAAAATAACTGTGCAAGTTGCTAATAGAGCCAAAAGAAGAAAGTATGAAGATGTTGACATTATTGATGACCCTCAAATCAAGCCAGTTATTAGAGCAATTCTCGAAATGGTAGATGAAATTACTCAGCCTGAAATTATTAGCGATTGAGTTTTTGAAGTATAGTGAAGATACATCTTAACATCTTTTAAAATAAAACTATTAAATAGATTGTATATATTCTTATAGAAGAAATGTATATAAGTTGGTTTCAGCTTTTAGAATTTCGGTATTTCAAATACTAACTAGAATTGGTAACTTAATATAATAAGTTATGAATCTAAATTAAGGAGATAGAATTTATGCTAGATGCATTCGCAAAAGTTGTAGCTCAAGCAGACGCAAGAGGAGAATTTCTAAGTAATACACAACTAGATGCTCTATCCAGTATGGTTGCAGAAGGAAATAAGCGTCTTGATGTTGTAAACAAAATTAACTCTAATGCTTCTGCAATTGTTACAAATTCTGCAAGAGCTCTATTTGCAGAACAACCTCAACTGATTCAGCCTGGTGGAAATGCTTATACTAGCAGACGTATGGCTGCATGTTTAAGAGATATGGAAATCGTTTTAAGATACGTTAGCTATGCTATGATTGCAGGTGATTCTAGTGTATTAGATGATAGATGCTTAAATGGATTAAGAGAAACCTATCAAGCTTTAGGCACGCCAGGTTCTTCTGTATCTGTTGCAGTACAAAAAATGAAAGAAGCTTCTGTTGCACTAGCTAATGATTTAACTGGTACTCCTCAAGGAGATTGCAGTGCACTTGTTGCAGAACTTGGCAGCTATTTTGACCGCGCTGCTGTGTCTGTTGTCTAGTAGCAAACAGTTTAATTTTTTAGTTTAGTACCATTTTTTATATTTTTTGAGGTATTCCTTTTATGAAGACTCCAATTACTGAAGCAATTGCATCTGCTGATAGTCAAGGTCGCTTTTTAAGCAATGGAGAATTGCAAGCCATTAACGGTCGGTACCAAAGAGCAGCAGCTAGTCTAGGAGCAGCTCGTTCTTTGACTAATAATGCTCAAAGACTAATCACGGGGGCAGCGCAATCTGTATATACTAAATTTCCTTATGTAACCCAAATGCCTGGTCCAACTTATGCATCTAGTGCAATTGGTAAAGCAAAATGTGCAAGAGATATCGGTTACTATCTACGTATGGTTACATATTGTTTAGTTGTAGGCGCAACAGGCCCGATGGATGAATATCTAGTTGCAGGACTTGAAGAAATTAATCGTAGTTTTGAACTATCTCCAAGCTGGTATGTTGAAGCACTACAATATATTAAAGGCAGTCATGGTCTTTCTGGCCAAATTGGCAATGAAGCAAATGTATATTTAGATTATGCTATTAATACACTAAGCTAAAAGTCTAGTTCCACCAATTCTTTTAATTGCTAAAATCCTAATACTCAATTTACATATATCCACTTGTAAATTGAGTATTAATTATTATATCTTATTCCCTACGTGAAATAATTTGTATGAGACTTCAATAAATATTAAGAAAATGTTATTCTTTTCTAAGATTCTGCAATTATAAAATAATAGTTTTTCTAGCAATGATGAAAAAAAAAGTTCACCCTATAGTGCTAGCAATTCTTGATGGGTGGGGTCACAGTAATAGCCATCAGGGAAATGCAATAAAAATAGCAAAAACACCAACTATTGATAGCCTACTTGAAACTTATCCTAATACACTTTTAGCTGCATCAGGACAAGAAGTAGGTTTACCTGAAGGACAAATGGGAAACTCCGAAGTTGGTCATACCACAATTGGTGGAGGTCGAGTACTTGAACAGGAATTAGTTAAAATTGGGAATTCAATAGAGAATAAAAGTTTCTTTAATAATGCACAGCTAAATTATGCTTGTGATCACGCTATTTCTAATAAGACAGCACTTCATTTAATTGGCTTGTGTTCAAATGGAGGTGTGCATTCTCATTTAGATCATTTATTGGCTTTAATAGATTTGGCGGAATCTAAAAAAATTCCCAACTTGTATATTCACTTAATAACAGACGGACGAGACACTAATTCTAATTCTGCTAAATCTTTTATTAAATTGATTGCGGATCATATTGAGCAAAAATCATTCGTGATTATCAGCACAATTAGTGGTAGGTATTATGCTATGGACCGAGACTTTCGCTGGTCTAGAACGCAAACAGCATATACTGTTTTAACCAGCGATAGCTCAGATATTACCAATCAGCCTTTAAACTATTATGATTTAATTAACCATTATTATAATAAAGGCATATCTGATGAGTTCATTCCTCCATCACGTATTAATACTGGCTCAATTAAAGATGGTGATGCTATAATATTTTTTAATTTTCGCCCCGATCGAATGAGGCAACTTGTTCAATCTTTTACTCAAAAGCCCTTTAACTGTTTCTTAATAAAATCTTTATCCAATTTACATGTGTTGACATTTACTAACTATGATTCATCTTTAAATACTTCAATTGCGTTTCCTCCCAATACATTGAATAACTTTCTTGGAGAGACTATATCTAAATATGGTTTAAAGCAATTTAGGGTCTCCGAAACAGAAAAATATGCTCATGTAACTTATTTCTTTAATGGTGGAGCAGAAGAGCCTTTCCCTGGAGAAGATAGGGAATTAGTCTCTAGTCCTTCTGTTACAACATATGACTTGTCGCCAGATATGTCTGCTGAACTAGTAACTCAAAAAAGTATTAGTGCTATAAATAAAGCTATCTATTCTTGTATTATAATTAACTATGCTAATGCAGATATGTTAGGGCACACAGGAAAATTAAAAGAAACCATTAGATCTATTGAAACAGTTGACAAGTGTATTGCCCTTTTGTTTGATGCAGTAAGTCAATCGAATGGTACATTAATAATTACTGCTGATCATGGTAATGCTGAATGTATGCTCACTGATGAAGGGACTTGTTGTACATCGCACACTACTAATCTTGTTCCATTCATTTTGATTGAAGGCGAACAGGAAACCATATCTGGTCATGGTGGGCAAGTAGAATTTCGAAAAAATGGCTCTTTAGCAGATGTTGCCCCAACAATTCTAGATATCTTGAATTTGAAAAAACCATTAGAAATGACAGGAAAATCCCTCATCATCAATTCTAAATATGAAACAAGAAATCTGGACAAAACTTTTATAGAGCTTTGATATTTCTTTTACATTAATTAATAGATGACATTTAATTTTGTATCCTGTTGGAACACTAAATATATTTTACCAAATCAAATTTATAGCAATAGGAGTATTCCTATTATTTGGAAAATAATCCTTTTAGGGGATGGTTCATTTACTAGGCACTCTCAAATTCTTACATATGCTGCTACTCATATAGATCATCTTAATACATATATCTATAGTAGCGAACAAATAATTTTAAAATCTTTTATTAATCGTAAAGTTTGGATTGGTACCAATACTTGTAAAAAACTGATATTCGCAAGCTCTTGGTGGAATGTAAAAGGATATGAAAAAATATATAAGTATCCAAGTCAAGCAATTGGTGCTTTTTTTATTCAAGCTGAATTGGATTTCTACAGAGATATTCATGAGATATTCCTAGGTTATTCATTTGAATTAGAACAATTGTTTTCATCGAAAGGTCCATTCTGGGGAAGATATTATACTTTATTTTATAGAGGAAAGCCTATTTCTATAATTTATGAAATTTTTTCCCCACTATTAGAAAAATTTCAATAAAGTCTAATAATTTCAATTTGTATTTTAGTTTTATGTATTGGGGAAATAAAAAAATGTTCAATCTTTTATTCAGTAGTTCTAACCAAAGAAAAATAAATAGTTATTCACCAATTGTAGAAAAGATCAACTCTTTGGAAAAAAAAATAGGAAGTCTTTCAGATGCAGAATTATGTAGTAAAACTAATTATTTCAAGGACGAATTAAAAAAAGGGATTACACTAGATGATATTTTGCCTGAAGCCTTTTCTGTGGTTCGAGAAGCTGGTTGTAGAGTCTTAGGACTAAGAGTATTTGATGTTCAAATGATAGGTGCTATTATTTTGCATCAAGGTAAAATAGCTGAAATGAAAACAGGGGAGGGAAAAACTTTAGTAGCAACATTAGCAGGCTATTTAAATGCCTTATCCGGAAATGGGGTTCATATTGTTACAGTCAATGATTATCTTGCAAGGAGAGACTCAGAATGGGTTGGTCAAATTCATAAATTTTTGGGTTTATCAGTTGGTTTAATTCAACAAGATTTGCCAAAAGTAGAAAGAAAACTAGCATACCAATGTGATGTGACCTACATAACTAATAGTGAATTAGGGTTTGATTATCTAAAAGATAATATGGTTTTGTCTATGTCAGAAATAGTTCAAAATAAGTTTTCTTTCTGTATTATTGATGAAGTGGATTCTATACTCATTGATGAGGCTAGAACTCCATTAATCATTTCAGGCCCTTCCGAAGCTCCTATTGAAAAATACTCACAGACTAACTTACTTAGCAATATATTAGTTAAAGATGTACATTACGAAGTTGACGAAAAAGCAAGAAATATAGTCTTAACTGATAAAGGAACTTTATTTTGTGAAGATCAGTTGAGCATTGATAATCTATACGACTTAGAGAATCCCTGGGTACATTATATTTTAAACGCCATAAAAGCAAAGGAATTATTTATAAAAGATATTCATTATATTATCCGAGACAATCAAGTTGTTATTGTAGATGAGTTCACAGGAAGAATAATGTCTGGGCGCAGATGGAGTGACGGTCTTCATCAAGCAATAGAGGCTAAAGAGCACGCTCCTATTCAGCAAGAAAATCAAACTTACGCATCAATAACATATCAGAATTTTTTCTTACTTTATCCGAAGTTATCAGGAATGACTGGAACAGCTAAAACAGAAGAGTCTGAGCTAGATAAAATATATAATTTAGAAGTCATTTGTGTACCTACTCATAGACCTTTGAGAAGACAAGAATTATCTGATTTAGTATACAGTAATGAATATCGTAAATGGGAAGCAATTGCTGATGAATGTTACGATATGTATCGTTCTGGCCGTCCAACTTTAGTAGGAACAACAAGTGTGGAGAAATCAGAATTACTGTCTAGGTTATTAACCGAGTATAAGATACCTCATAGCTTACTTAATGCAAAGCCAGAAAATGTCGAAAAAGAATCTGACATTATAGCTCAGGCTGGGAGACAATCTTCCGTTACAATTGCAACTAATATGGCAGGGAGAGGTACTGATATTATCCTTGGAGGAAATCCTAGTTATATTGCTAAATCTATATTACTAGATTTACTAATAAAGAAATCTTCAGTACAAAGTAATTCAAAATTACAACAGTTGTCTCCAAATACTCAAAATTCAGTAAACCAGATTTTAACAAGTTTAGAAGATGATCTCACTGATTCAAACTTTTCAGTTTTAGAATTGGAGAAGAAAATTTCAATAGCTTGTGAGCAAGTTGCAATTAGTAGCAATTTTGAAACTCAGCTCCGCAAAGCCTATCAAATAATCTTTCAAGAATATGAGAATACATTTAGCCAAGAGAAAGAATATGTTGCTCAAGCAGGTGGTCTGCATGTAATTGGTACAGAAAGACATGAATCAAGAAGAATCGACAACCAGCTTCGAGGCCGAGCTGGTCGACAAGGAGATCCAGGGTCTTCCCGATTTTTTTTAAGTATTGAAGATAACTTACTTAGGATTTTTGGAGGTAATAAAATTGCTGATTTAATGCAAGCATTGAATGTTGATAACGATACTCCGATGGAGTCAACTTTGCTTAGCAAGAGTTTAGAGGCAGCTCAAAAAAAAGTAGAGGCATACTTTTATGATACCCGTAAACAAGTGTTTGAGTATGATCAGGTATTAAATAGTCAACGTCAAGCAATTTATGCAGAGCGTAGACGAATACTGGAATCTGGATATCCTAGAGACTGCATATTGCAATATGCAGAAAGTACAATTGATGATATTGTTAATTTTTGGTTAAATTCAAAAGAGAACAATGAAAAATTTGTAAATTTAAATACGAAAATTAAATACCTATTAAACGCAACAGATACATTTTTTATATCTAAAGATCTTTATTCTGATTCATCAGAGCTAAAAAAATGGATAATAGAACAAGTTCGAATTAATTATGATTTACGAGAAGCATATTTAGAACAAATAAAGCCTGGTTTAATTCGACAATTAGAAAAATACTATCTGTTACAGCAAATTGATAATGCTTGGAAGGACCATTTACAAAAAATGGGCGCTTTAAGAGACTCGATTGGCTGGAGAAGTTATGGTCAACAAGATCCTTTAGTAGAATATAAAAATGAAGCATTTAAATTATTTATTGATATGATTACACATGTAAAACATACTGTTGTCTATGCTATTCTAAGATCTCGTTTGATGGTAAAAAACGACTAAATTGAATATCTTTTATCGGCTAAATTATGTTTGGGTAGTTGACAGTTTGTGTAAAATTCGATATCGTCATATTGTTAGAGATATTTGCCCCCATCGTCTAGAGGCCTAGGACATCTCCCTTTCACGGAGGTAACGGGGATTCGAATTCCCCTGGGGGTACTAAAATAGAATAATTAAGAGATTATGATCCTCTTAGCAGCTGTACAGAAATCTTTGATTTTGCTTAATCCTTCGTCTGGAAAACTACAAGATAGACGTTTAACAAATGCGCTACCTATAACTATTCCATTAATATCCCAATCTTTAATTTCTTCAATTTGTTCCATTGTAGATATACCAAATCCAAGTATAATAGATTTATGTGTCATTTCCTTAATAGTTTGTGTTAACATCCTTAATTGCGCTGTTAATTCTGACTTTTGTCCGGTTACACCTGTTGTACTAACTAAGTAAATACATCCTGGTGCCTGCTTAACTATTTTAATAATTCTTTCATGTGAACTAGTTGGAGCAAGTAATAAGATAAGTTCAATATTAAATAATTTGCATACTGATATAATATAGTCGGATTCTTCAATAGGTAAATCTGGTATTAAAAGGCCTTTAACTCCAGCGTTACTAATAGCACTAATAAAATTATTAATTCCTAAATTTAAAACAGGATTGTAATAAGTAAAAAGAACAATAGGTGCTACTATATTAGAGCTTGTCATCTTTATCATATCTAAAATATTATTAAGATTGATACCTTGTTTTAAAGCTCGACTAGAAGCAGCTTGTATAACAGGCCCATCAGCTAATGGATCTGAATAAGGCAAACCTAGTTCTATAATATCTGCCCCATGTTGATCTAAAATCTCAAGAGCTTTGCTCGTAGAAACTAAGTTTGGATCTCCTGCAGTAATAAATGGAATTAGAGCGCATTGTTTATCAAGTTTTTTAAATACAGAAGAGATAGTAGTCATAAAAAAGTTTATGTAAATATTAATAATCATATTATTGTATTCATAGTATCAGTTAGACTTTAATAATTACAATTATCAGTGTAGCTTTTTACTGTATAGGCCGCCCGGGACTCGAACCCGGAACTATTCGGTTAAAAGCCGAGTACTCTACCATTGAGTTAGCGACCCCTAGTTTCTTACTAAACAACAAATAACATAGCTATATCTTAAATAGCAAGTATTTAAAGAGTCTATATAATAAATTTATTAATTTTACAGATGTAATCGTTTAGTTTATGTTTTCAGACTCATTTCTTCATAAAAAATTTTTTTCTATAATAGAAAAAAAAAATTTATTACCTCCAAAATCATCTTTACTTGTTGCGTTTTCGGGAGGGCAAGACTCATTGACTCTGATAAGATTATTGTACGATTTGAATCCTTTTTATCAATGGAAAATAACATTAATACACTTTGATCATCGATGGCGTTGTGACTCAATGCTTGCAGCAAAGCAAGTATTTAGTTTTGCAAAGTATTATAATTTCCCTATTTATTACTTTGAATCCCCAGATTATTTAAATACAGAAGAAGCAGGTCGAAAATGGCGTTATACAAATTTAATTGATCTAGCTGTAGAAAATAACTGCACTAAAATTTTATTAGCTCACACAGCTACAGATAGTTCAGAAACTTTGCTTAGCAATTTATTTAGAGGTACAAGCTTAGATGGTCTAGCAAGTATTGCATGGTCTTGTCAACTGACCCAATCGGTTGATATTATACGTCCATTGTTAAATTTTTATAGGTTCGAAACAAGTTGGTTTTGCCGCAAGTACTATCTTCCGATCTGGGTTGATATATCTAATTATGACTATGTTATGTCTAGAAATAGATTGCGACAAGAATTAGTACCCTATATTAAATCTTATTTTCAGCCTAATTTTGAACAAAGATGCTACTCATTATCTAGCATAGTAAAATATGATACAGACTTTTTGGAACAAGAAGCTTTGCGGATATATGTTATACTTATTCATCAAGAATTCATAGCTATTAATTATATAGCCTTCAGACTCCTACATTTATCTATTCAAACTCGAATTCTGAAAATTTTTTTTATAGATAATTTAAATTTTAATCCTAATTCGAAACAGATTGATGATATGATAATTTTCATAAAGCAAAATATATCAGCTCCAATAAATATGAATAATTATATTTTAGTAATGGACGATATTTGGTTCTATGTGGGTGTTAAAATAACAGAATTTAGTTAATCCTTATATCATATTATATATTTTATCTCATTCGTAATTAATATTTTAAATCAATTGATTGTATGGATATAGAAACTAAAACAATAATAGAGCAAATACTAGATAATAATACAATAGTATTATTTATGAAAGGTAGTAAAATGATGCCAATGTGTGGTTTTTCTAATACAGCTATTCAAATCTTGAATACTCTTAATACTGACTATTTTACATATAACGTTTTAGAAAATGAAAACATTCGTCAAGCTATAAAAGAATATTCTAGCTGGCCAACAATTCCGCAATTGTATATTAATAAAGAATTTGTTGGTGGAGCTGATATTATGCTCGAGCTTTTTGAACAAGGTGAATTACAAGCACAGGTAGAAACTTTGTTAGCTGCATAAACCAGTTACAAAAAAAACTTAAAGTTTTACTATATAATTAATATAAAATGGTATTTAGTACTACTATATTCTTGTAAAAGCAGATGCTATTAGGCTCACACCTAATAATTAAATTCTGTACTCTATATTTAGGCGATGAAATTATGATTAATTGGCAAGTAATAGCTCAACTTGTGTCTTTAGGCGTTATCGTTCTGGTTGGACCAGCTGTAATAATTTTATTATCTCTTAAAAGAGGTAATCTATAGCTCTAAACACTAAAATTACTTTTTCTAGCAATTAGTAATTTTAATAGAACAGAAAGTCTATTTATAAAATAATTAGTAGATATATCACAATGTAATATTCTAACGTTTGCCATATCTCTTACTAGAATCTGTTCTATAATTATATTTAAAATAAATCCCTAGGTAGTTACTTCTTAGGGATTTATTTTTATCAAGTAAATAATTCACGGTTAATCTATAATTGAATAGAAGCAGAAAATAACCATTCTATGCTTAGATGATAATTAATTATTGAAGAAACTTTTTGTTTCCTTATTCCAATAATATAAATCTGAAATAAAAGTTTTAGAAAATTTTTTTTATTTTACTATTTTTATAATCATGACCTTTATCATGCTATTTTTTCTAATAAAGTTGTCTCATCTATTTCTTGTAAATCACTAGCGAATTCATTATCTGGTGTTAGAAATAGCATGCAATGACATTCTTTCCTTTCTCTCATCGGTACACAAGGACAGTTCCAGTATGTAGCTGAAATTTCAGCCTTTTTATCTTCATAATGTCTACAGGGACAGAGTGGGGCACCATACTTATCTTTATGTCTAGCTAACCCTTCTATTACAACTGCTGTTACACTATTATCTGCACAAAAAAAAGTTCCTGTACGTTTTGCATAAGTTTCAGAGAACTTTCTCATAGCCTCGAGATTCTTTGAAAAGGATACCAGATTTTGTTTCTTCATTAATATTGCCTCACGAATGTTTGTTATGAGATTATTTTTTCCTATTGATTGTATTTCCTGAATCTAATATTTTTTACAATCATATAGATAATACAATTAATTTTATTTGAAAAAGTGTTTTGTCGAATCAACAACTTTATGTTTACTTTAAAGCTTTATATTCAGCTAAATAGAGTTTGAATTTGTAGTTTATTGAGATGAAAAAGTGTTTTGTCGAATAACTAATTGATAATTAACTTATTGTAAATGGTAATCAAGATCATATATATATTTGTTATTACGTATTAATTAGTTAATAATTTATACTTTTCTTTGTAGTTTAACTTAGAATAAAGATGTGTTACTTGAATTAATTTTATAAGGAATCTATGACAGCAGCTTATTTACCTTCAATACTAGTACCTTTAGTTGGTTTAATATTCCCAGCTCTAGGTATGGCTTTGCTCTTTATCTATATTGAGAGAGAAACAATTGCATAGTTAAAAATCTTACCTATATACATATTATTTTTCAAGCTGTATTTTAGCTTTTACTAAAATACAGCTTGGAAGTTAATATTCAACTAACTTAGTAATTATTAATCTTGTACTGTTTGGGTTTTTACAATGAAGAACCAACCCCAGAATAAGATCCGTATATGAAAATTCCTAGTACAGTGATTGCTGCCATACCACCAACTGTGGCAACTAACCACAGAGGTATTCTTCCAGTTCCAGCCATAATTTATTTCCTATTGGTTTCTTTTATATCTTTATTTTCTTAAATCTGCTTTTTATACTATTGGCTAAACAAAAAGTTAGTTGAAGAAATAGCTAGAAAATAGTACTGCCAAAACAAATATTAAAAGTAGACCCCAGAAAAGAGAAGTTCTGTTTAAGTCTACAGGTTCCTTGTTAGGGTTAGGACCACTCATTCTAAACTCCTATCTTTGAATAAATTGCATAGATGTAATCGCGCCTAAGAAAAATACAGTTGGAATTGCTAATCCATGTATAGCAAGCCATCTAAATGTAAATATTGGGTAAGAAACCGGTTGATTTGCGTTGCCCTTAGTCATTAATTACTCCTTTATTATATGCCCTTAGTTAAATCTTCCAATTCTTGCTTGGCATTAAATCTGTCATTCACTAGTGGAACTTGTTGACGATCTTGAGTGAAATATTCGTTAGGACGAGGTGTCCCAAATACATCATATGCTAATCCAGTACTAACAAATAACCAACCTGCTACAAATAAAGCAGGAATAGTAATACTGTGAATTACCCAATAGCGAACACTCGTAATAATGTCAGAAAAGGGACGTTCTCCTGTTGAGCCTCCCGACATATAAGTACCTCCTACTAAAAATTGTTTTATAACTAATAATATATAATCAAATATTACTACAGTATAGTAGCTCAATTCATAATAAAATTTCTCATTTACAAAATAATTTTTTTATCAAATTAATATTTGTCTATTATGTATAATCTCATTTATTATAATTTGTTGTCTAAAAATTTACTCATCTTTCGTAACTATAAGATCAAAGAAAAAACAACTACCGTTTTTTAGTTCACTATAAACATGAATTTCGCTATTATGTTTTTGAATAATGTTTTTCACAATTGAAAGTCCTAGTCCAGTTCCTTCTAATGTGTGCGCATAATTTTCAATCCTAAGAAAACGAGCAAAGATCCGTTCCTGATTTTTCTTAGATATTCCAATACCATTATCGCAAATTTCTACTCTCACTTTTTTGGTACTCAATTGTGTTAATTGAGTTTCAGTATTCAAATCATCAATTGTATAAGCTCTTAGGATAATAATCCCATTTGGATGAGTAAATTTCAAAGAATTTCCTATCAAATTAGCAAGAATTTGTAAAATTAGATTATAATTGCCCAAAACACATTGTAAATTTTGTTCGATATCAATATGTAAATCTATTTTCTTATCTTTGGCAGATAGCTGGTATGTTCTTATTGTTTGTTCTATTGCTGAAACTAAATCAGTAGCTTGTAGTGTATACTCCTGATCTGATTCTAACCTAGATAAATCTAAGACATCATTGACTAGGCGAGTTAATCTCGCTGTTTCTTTATTTGCTATAGCTAAAAATTCTAATTTTTGTGAATCGTCTAAAGAATCATGATACTCATACAACGTTTCTAAAAAAGATCTAATATTAAATAGTGGAGTTCGTAGTTCATGAGATACATTACTAATGAATTGATTTTTCACTTCATTTAATTCGACTTCTTGTGTCCTATCCTGTATAGTCATTGCAATACCTTTTAGTATGCTATATTTATGATCTAATACTGTTGTTAATAAAACTCGAAAAGTTTTTTTATAATTTGTCTGTAATTTTATGCAAATTTCTTGAGTTTCACAAGCAGATTGCTCTAAGAAATTTTTTCTAATAATGTCATTTAAGATAGGAAAAAGCTGTTTATTAATATCTTTAGGTAAATAATCAATAATGATTGAGCCTGCAATACTCTTTCCTTCCCACCCAAAATTCTCAATAGCTGTTCTATTGACTAAAATTACTCTCAAGTCCTTATCTAGTAAGATAGCTCCATCTGCAATGGTAGAAACTAATGTTTCTAACTTAGCTTTCTCTGAAGTTAACTTTTCTATATTTTGTTGTTCATATTTTTCTAATCTTTCAGCCATCTCATTAAAATTAAAAATTAAGGCACCTAGCTCTCCTCCAAAAGGTAAATTAATTCTTTGATAAAAATCACCAGCAGCAATATTTTTAACGCCATTTAGTAATTCCCTAATTGGTCTTGTAATTGTAAAAGCATTAAAAGCAGCGCCAAGAATAACCATTAGCCAGATTGAAACAAAGACAGCTAAACTAACATCTCTAGTTAATTGTGATGACGTAGTCAGAGTTGGATTGGAATTAATACCAATATTTAGAATACCTAAAAGTTTTTTTTCTTTGCTGAGAGGGATAATTACATCTATAACGCCACCTTGTAAGTGATTGGCAGTATTAACAATTGGGGTATTCGAAAAGTAATGATCTTCGCTACGAAAACAATTATATTCACTTAAAGAAAAAAAATTAATTGCTGTTTCGGAAGAAAAAGGAATACTATAGTAAATTTGTCCATCAGCATTAAAAACAAGAATATAACGAATGCTCGATGTACTTAAATAAAAACGTTCGATAAACTGTTGTAATTGCAAATAACTATCAGCTTCAAGAATAGGAGTAATATTTACAGCTAGCAGTAAGCTAAGATCTTTTCCAAAACGATTATCGATTAAACGCGTTTCTTGCTGAATGCTAGTTAATGTCCAAAATGTCAAACTACTCACTAGTAAAGATACCATTAAAGTCATCATTGCCATTAATCGAGTTCGAAGCGTAATATCAGACCACCATTTTTTTAAATGATTTAAAATTATGTTAATTAATGTAGACAGAGAAGATGTAAATCTCAAAACTTGCTGATTTCGAAAAGAAAACATTACTTTACTTTTAACTACCTTGTAATTAGAGATTATTGCCTTGAGCAATAGAGCTTCCTGCGGTTTGGAACATAAAATAAGATAAAATGAAGTCTGTAATAAAGATTGTTAAAAGAATAGTTACAACTGAAGAAGTTGTTGAGTTGCCAACACCCTTAGCCCCACCACTACTAGTTAATCCCCATTGGCAACTTATAAATGCTATAATAATGCCAAAGCACAATGATTTCTCTAAAGAACTAAAAAAATCTGATATAGATAGGACCCGAAAAGCAGATTTTAAAAAAATAGAACAAGGAATATTATACATTACAAATGATATAAATATACTAATCGCAATACTAGACGTAAGTGATATAGTAGTTAGTATTGGCAACATTATACAGCAAGCAGCTACTTTAGGAAATACCAAATAGTCAATAGGATTTGTATTCAATAAGTACAAAGCATCAATTTGTTCTGTCGTCTCCATTGTGGCAATTTCAGCAGTAAAAGATGAACCTATTTTGCCCGCCATAATTACAGCTGTTAATACAGGAGATAATTCTCTAGTAAATGCAATAACTATAACTGCCCCTAGTGCATTAGCAGCATCTAAATGTAAAAATTCTTTTGCTATTTGCATTGTGAATACCATGCTGATAAAACAGGCAGTCAATAAAGTTATATTTAAAGATCCAGGGCCTACAAGATATATCTGCTCAACAAGATTATTAGTATTGATCTTCATTATTCTTAGCCGTATTAGTAGACTAACAAATAAACTTAATGTGGAATTTAATCTTTGAATCCATTTTTTTAATTCAAATTGAAACATATTATAATTTTATAAAAAGAGGAACTAAAAAATTTATTTTAATTTATATGCAAAATCGGTTGCATGATTATACTGTTTAATGTTATAGTCTTTTCAAGATTTCAATTTCAGTAAAGAATTTAGCTATATTTTATATCTAAATCTTTATTAAGTTAGTAAGGGCGGTTAGCTCAGTGGTAGAGCGCCTGCCTTACAAGCAGGTGGTCACTGGTTCAAGTCCAGTACCGCCCATGATATACATTTAATATACATACTAACGTAATGTAGTTTTTGGGCTCATCGTCTAAGGGATTAGGACAGAGACCTTCTAAGTCTCTAATGTAGGTTCGAATCCTACTGAGCCTGATTATAAAGTTTTAAATTTCTCCCAAATCAAATATCTTATTGAAGACTTTTTGAACTTTTTCTCCAGAATCCATAGTTTCTAATGGATCTTTTCTTAGTCTATGACGTAAACATAGAGTGATTACTTTGCTGATGTCAGAACTGTTAACAGTTTGTTGTCCATTGAATGCTGCATAAGCTTTAGCAGCCCTATTTGTTACAATATCTCCTCTCAAGCCATCTACATCCAACTCACCACAGACTTGAGAAATTTTAACTCTTAAATCATAGTCAATAGTAATTGTTGAAAGTAAAAGCTGAGCATCGGCAACCTTTTGTTTTAATTTACTTTGATCTTTTGAGCAACTTTCTATGCATTTTTTAGGATCTTGATCAAAATTTGTACGTTGTTCAACAATTTGAACCCTTAACTCGGGATCTTTAACAGTTCGAATTTCTGCATGCATACCAAATCTATCTAATAATTGAGGTCTTAATTCACCTTCTTCAGGGTTGCCTGAACCAACCAGTACAAATCTTGCAGGATGTCTAACAGATATTCCTTCTCTCTCAACAGTATTCCATCCAGAAGCAGCCGAATCCAATAAAATGTCAACTAGATGGTCGTCAAGTAAATTTACTTCATCGACATAAAGAATTCCTCTATTAGCTTTTGCTAGTAGACCAGGCTCGAAAGTCTTGATGCCTTCGGTAAGAGCTTTTTCTATATCAATTGTTCCGCAAACCCTATCTTCTGTTGCTCCAAGAGGAAGATCAACCATTGGGACTTTAATATATGTTGTGTCGATATTTATTCCACTTTGAATAGCTTGTTTATTTTCATCACTCATTAGATCAACATCGCTAGGATGTGAATTAAATAAATCATCTTTTACTGTTTCTATTTTAGGAAGTAAATCGGCAATTGCTCTTATGGTTGTTGATTTACCTGTTCCTCGATCTCCCATAATCATGACTCCACCAATTTTTGGATCAATTACATTTAACAGGAGAGCTAATTTCATTTCTTCTTGCCCAACTATTGCAGTAAAAGGAAAGACTGGTCGAACGGTTTCTTTATTTTCTTTAATGCTTAAATTCACAAATGTAGTTATAATTTCAATCTAAATATTAATTCTTATTGTCTCTTTAAAATGTTTTTATTTATAGTTAAACATATAAAATGCTAATTACTGTATAGTTAGATAACAACATAAAATAAATAGCGATAATAACATATTACTAAATTATTATTATCGCTTTAAAAAATTTATTCGTTATATTACTGTATATCTAAATGAAAATTATTATATCAATAATTATTGGTATAATTCTTTGCCTAGACGAATAGCTAATACTGCAGAAACAAGAGCAAATAAAAGAGCAACAAAAATTTGACTATCGTCAATCATACAAGCCTCACTTATTATAATTTATGTATTGAGTGTACAGATGAGTTGATTATAATTATTCCTTCTCTAAAAGTACAAAGAAAGCATAAACTATTTTAGCACAAAAAATATATTTTAGTTAATTTATAAGTTACAGACTTTTAATTAATCTAAATGATTTTTTTAAAAAGGTTGACAAGTTGATTATCAACAGAGTAATCTCTTTTACATATAGCGAATTCCAAAAAATTATTATAAATTTATTTGTTAATCGTTTTTTTTAAGCCGCTTAATTTATCTATCAATACTGGATACCACGGAGAGTTTGATCCTGGCTCAGGATGAACGCTGGCGGTATGCTTAACACATGCAAGTCGAACGGAAGTTTGTAAAAACTTTAGTGGCGGACGGGTGAGTAACACGTGAGAATCTACCTTTAGGAAAGGCATAACAGTTGGAAATGACTGCTAAAGCCTTATATGCTGCAAAGTGAAAAAGAGAAATCTGCCTAGAGATGAGCTCGCGCCTGATTAGCTAGTTGGTAAGATAACGGCTTACCAAGGCGACGATCAGTAGCTGGTTTGAGAGGACGACCAGCCACACTGGGACTGAGACACGGCCCAGACTCTTACGGGAGGCAGCAGTGGGGAATTTTCCGCAATGGGCGAAAGCCTGACGGAGCAATACCGCGTGAGGGACGAAGGCTCGTGGGTTGTAAACCTCTTTTCTTAGGGAAGAAGATCTGACGGTACCTAAGGAATAAGCATCGGCTAACTCCGTGCCAGCAGCCGCGGTAATACGGAGGATGCAAGCGTTATCCGGAATCACTGGGCGTAAAGCGTCTGTAGGTTGCTTAGCAAGTCTGCTGTTAAAGATTGGGGCTCAACCCCAAAACAGCAGTGGAAACTGCTAAGCTAGAGTATGGTAAGGGTAAAGGGAATTCCCAGTGTAGCGGTGAAATGCGTAGATATTGGGAAGAACACCAGAGGCGAAAGCGCTTTACTAGACCATTGCTGACACTCAGAGACGAAAGCTAGGGGAGCGAATGGGATTAGATACCCCAGTAGTCCTAGCCGTAAACGATGGATACTAGATGTTGCGCGTATTGACCCGTGCAGTATCGTAGCTAACGCGTTAAGTATCCCGCCTGGGGAGTACGCTCGCAAGAGTGAAACTCAAAGGAATTGACGGGGGCCCGCACAAGCGGTGGAGCATGTGGTTTAATTCGATGCAACGCGAAGAACCTTACCAGGACTTGACATGTCGCAAATTTTCTTGAAAAAGGAAAGTGCCCTAGGGAATGCGAACACAGGTGGTGCATGGCTGTCGTCAGCTCGTGTCGTGAGATGTTGGGTTAAGTCCCGCAACGAGCGCAACCCTTGTCTTTAGTTGCCATCATTTGGTTGGGCACTCTAAAGAGACTGCCGGTGACAAACCGGAGGAAGGTGAGGATGACGTCAAGTCAGCATGCCCCTTATGTTCTGGGCTACACACGTGCTACAATGGTTGCGACAAAGAGTTGCAAACTTGCAAAAGCTAGCTAATCTCATAAACGCAGCCTCAGTTCGGATTGCAGGCTGCAACTCGCCTGCATGAAGGTGGAATCGCTAGTAATCGCCGGTCAGCTATACGGCGGTGAATCCGTTCCCGGGCCTTGTACACACCGCCCGTCACACCATGGGAGCTGGCCACGCCCAAAGTCGTTACCCTAACCTTTTGGAGGGGGGCGCCTAAGGTAGGGCTAGTGACTAGGGTGAAGTCGTAACAAGGTAGCCGTACTGGAAGGTGCGGCTGGATCACCTCCTTTTAGGGAAAACATATTATCCTAGGTCTTAATCAGTAATTGATTTACTAAACCAAACTATTTTGGTTAAGGGCTATTAGCTCAGTTGGTTAGAGCGCACCCCTGATAAGGGTGAGGTCTCTGGTTCAAATCCAGGATAGCCCAAATGGGGGTATAGCTCAGTTGGTAGAGCGCTGCCTTTGCAAGGCAGATGTCAGCGGTTCGAGTCCGCTTATCTCCAAAATGACAAATTTGATTTGTCAAACAATACCTGAAATTTTCACTTTCAAGTACAGCAAAATTAGTTCAAGCGAATAAGAGCTTACGGCGAATACCTTGGCATTCAGAAGCGATGAAGGGCGTGGCTACCGACGAAACGCTCCGGGGAGCTGGAAGTAAGCTTAGATCCGGAGGTTCCCGAATGAGGAAACTCTATATACTACTTGTTGAATTTATAG